>Ga0224512_10000011_pt1 | contig 267187 bp, 227 predicted proteins | sample SF_May12_sed_USG_4_FD_169103 | JGI IMG/M metagenome (GOLD analysis project Ga0224512, IMG submission 169103) | Sediment microbial communities from San Francisco Bay, California, United States - SF_May12_sed_USGS_13 | ecosystem: Environmental > Aquatic > Marine > Sediment | place: USA...
TTTTTTATGCGGACAACCATGCGATCAAGAACGTCGACCTCGACATCCTCGACCGTAGTGTCACTTCGTTGATTGGCCCCTCGGGGTGCGGCAAGAGCACGTACTTGAGGGCACTCAACCGGATGAACGATACGATCTACGGCTGCCGCGTCGAAGGGCGTATCCTCCTCGACGGCGAAGACATCTACGGCTCCGGGGTCGACCCGGTCGAGGTCCGACGGAGGGTCGGCATGGTCTTCCAGAAGTCGAACCCTTTTCCGAAATCGGTCTTCGACAATGTCGCATTCGGACTGCAGATCGGCGGCGAGAAAGACAAGGACTTGATCGCCGAGCGCGTGGAGGAGTCCCTCAAGGGAGCCGCGTTATGGGACGAGGTCAAGGACCGCCTGCAAGCATCAGCATTGGGGCTCTCCGGCGGCCAGCAGCAGCGATTGTGCATCGCCCGGTGCCTGGCGGTGTGGCCCGAGGTGATCTTGATGGACGAGCCTGCCTCTGCGCTCGACCCGATCGCGACCGCGAAAATCGAAGAGCTCATCCGCGAGCTTCGCGAGCAGTACACGATCGTCATCGTGACCCATTCCATGCAGCAGGCCGCGCGCGTCAGCGACTATACGGCGTTTTTCTACATGGGAGAGCTCATCGAATACGGCGCGACCGACCGGATGTTCACACGGCCTGCGAGAAAGCGCACCGAGGAGTATATTTCAGGTAGGTTTGGATGATATCTCGCCCTAGTCGACCGATGCGAACGCACACCCATCAAGAATTTGAAGCGGAACTCCGGACTCTGAAAGATCGCCTCTTGGCGATGGGCGGTCGATGCGAGCAAATGATCAGCACCGCGGTCAGTGCGTTTGAAGACCGCGACGAGGCGCTCGCCAATGAAGTCTTGGAGGCCGACCGCGAGATGAATGAGGACGAGCGCGCCGTCGACGACCTGGCGGTTCGGATCCTCGCCTTGCGCCAGCCGGTGGGTCGTGACCTTCGGTTTGCCGTGGCTGCTGTGAAGGCGTCGACCGACTTGGAGCGAATCGGCGACGAAGCCGTCAACATCGCGGAACGCGCGATCGAGATGACTCCGGCGGATCGACTGAGCCCGCCGGGCGCTAGGTTGCCGGAGATGGCTCAGCGGGCAGGCGCAATGCTGCGAGATGCACTGAACGCTCTCGTCGAAGAAGACCCGAAGAAGGCCCGGCGCGTTTTCGCCCAAGACGATGCAGTGGACGAGATCTACAGCGAGGTCCTCACGATGTGCCTCGACTACATGAAAGACCCTTCGCACATTGCCGATGGAATACGCATTTGCAATTGCGCTAAGTACGTGGAGCGCATCGCCGATCACGCGACGAATATCGCGGAGATGGTGATCTTCCTCGTCGAAGGTGTCGACGTGCGTCACGGCCACGGTGACTCAGAGGCTCAGGGATAGCCGACCGGAGGGAACTCCGAGCCAGGCGGAGGGCAGTCGAACAGGGTGGCCTCGACCAGGGTCGTGAGCCCGTTGTCGATGTCGAGCTCCGGCTCTCCGAGGAGCACGTGGGTCGCGCCTTTTTCAGCCGCTCGTTTCTTTGCCTCAGCAATTGCCGAGTCTGCTCCCCCACCTTCACCCTGGATCACGCCGATCTCTTTACAGCGAGGCGCCCGACTCACCAAGATGACGTCACTCGCCGGCTCGGGAGGACGAGCGAGTACGCAGGCGGAAAGGCAGAAACAAACGACTCCAAGGATGCGCACGCTAGAGCGACGCCTGAAGCTGGATCCGTAGGACGGTAGATCCTTCCGTGAAATTCTCCTCGTCCCAGATCTGAGAGACATCGGCCTGAATCTTCATCGGATGTCGGAAGAAATAGTAGCTCAGCGCGAAGGTAGCCCCATAGCCGTTCGGAAGGCTGGTGTCAGAGGTGATCTTCCGGATGATCGACCCCCGTCCTGAGAACTCGAAACGCGTGTTCGGTATCAGATAGCCCGCCTGAAGCATCCAGCCGAGCCCGTTTCTCGGCGCGACGATTGGGATGGGATTCCCGTCCGGGTCGATGGTGTTGGGACCAACATTGCGGGTGCCCGATCGAAGCGCAAACTCGGTGAGTGCCGAGAAGCCGCGAGCCTTGAACATCACGTCGGCGTACGCAAAGTTGTAGTTGGCCGTGCCTTCATCGGGAAACGGAGCCCCGATCATGCCCCGATCCCTGTCGGCGTTCTGAAAGAAAGCGTACCCCGCTGCAATGCTGATGCGTGGCCCCGTTCGCTCGAAGTCGACCTCGGTGTAGTCCTGAAAAATCCCGAGTGGCAGATACTCGATGCGAATCAAGTAAACCATGCCGAAGTCGCTGAACTCGAATCTGTTGAGGCCGTTGCCTGACGAGATGCCGATCACATATCGCATCTTGTTCTTCTCGAGGAAATCGTTCGAGCGAATGTCGATGCTCATGTCCCGGTCGAGTGTGAACTCCGCGTTGACGCGCGAGCGGTCGACCATCTGCAGGTTGCCTGAAGAGATCACCCGCTGACGGTTCGACGAGATCTTGTACTGCCCCACTCGAACCGAAACGTTCTTGTTTTGGGTGAAATCGAGGTAGTAGTCGAGCACGACGTTGTCGCTTCTCAGCGGGTCGACCTCGAGCTTGTACTTGTTGTTCTTACCAAAGGCGTGTCCCTGGAAGATGAAGCGTGCGCGGCGGATCCTGAAATCTTGGCGGAGCTCGTCGTCTTCATCCAATGCGAGCGGTCCGACGTCTCCGTCCGCGAGGGTGTAGAGAAACTGGACACGCACTCGGATCCGCAGCTGAAAGTCATCGTCCGCGCTATTGATCTCGACACCCTTGCCGGGCTTGAACGAGATGTCCCCACGATCGACGGGGTGGCCGGCCATCATCTCGTCTTCGCCCTCGGGGCGAAGCTGTTCGCCCGGGACTCTCGACTCGACCTCTGCTTCTTGATCCGTCTCTTGCGACGGGTCGGATTCAGACGCAGTAGGCTCGGGCGGTGGGACCTCGATGACTTCGGTTCCTCCTGAGGGCTCGCCCTCGAGGGCCTCTTGCTGCTCTTCGGGGCCATCCTCTACCGGAGCGGTGGCCTCTTCTTGGGCGAAGGCTGGAGACGCCCACACGAGGAAGGTCAGCGCAACCAACGCGTAGCGATTGAGATGAGCCTGTATCATTGGACAGATTGGTACGCGTCAAATGTGTCAGCCCTGTGACACCTGAGTGTCGCTCTTGGGGCTATCCGGCAGACGCAAGCCAAGGCGGAATCGGGTCCAGCCTTCCCGGCTATCAACCGTGATCTCGCCCCCTAGCTTCGCGACTAAGTGCTTCACGATCGAGAGCCCAAGCCCCGTCCCGCCAAGCTCGCGCGAGCGGCCGGCGTCCGCCCGATAGAATCGCTCGAAGATCCGCGGAAGATGCTTCGCTGGGATGCCGGGGCCCGTATTGGCGACTTCGATGACCGCCCCGTTCGCCTCTTCCACGATTGAAATGTGCATCTCCCCGCCATGCGGGGTGTACTTGATCGCATTGTCGACGAGATTGACGAGGACCTGCTCGAGCGCCCGCTCCTCGGCAAGGACCCTGGGCGCTTTTTCGAAGCCGGAGCACACCATGCGCAGGTCTTTGGCACGAGCTTGGGCCTCGAGCCCGCGCATCACTTCGCCCAGAAGCGCTTCGGGCGCTACCGGACCAAGCTCGAGCTTCAGGTCCTCCCCCTCGAAGCGGCTCAAGTCGGCCAGATCGTCCACGAGAGCCTGCAAGCGTTCGGTGTGTCGCAAAATGATATCGAGGAATTCGCGAGCAGCTTTGGGGTCGTCGAGCGCACTCTGTCGAAGCGTCTCGGCAAACCCTCGGATCGCGGTCAGGGGTGTGCGGAGCTCGTGGCCCGCATTGGCCACGAAGTCGCGGCGTACGCGATCGGCCACCCGTTCGGCTGTCACGTCACTCAGCACGCTGACGACTCCACGGTGATTCTTCAAGGGCGCCACCGAAGCGCGAAGAGAGAGCGTCTTCCTGCCATCAAGGCCGTCGAGATCTATTTCGAGCACGCTGGAAGTCCCCCGCTGAGCGGCCTCGATCGCGACGTGAAAATCGGGGTGTCGGATCGCCTCGACGGCTGTCCTCCCCTCGACATCGAGACCCACCCAACGCTCCAAGACTTCGTTGCAGAGGGTGATCCGCCCCGCCGAATCCGTCACGAGCACCGCCTCGGACATCGCGTCGAGAATCGTCCCGAGGCGTTCTTTCCTCGAGTGCTTCTTCTTTTCCCCCAACGAAAGCCGCTCCGCCAAGGCGTCGAGCGACCTGCCGAGATGGCCAAGCGGCCCGGGGCGTCGCATGCGAACGCGAGCACCGAAATCGCCGTCGACCATCGCATCGAGAACGCCCTGAAGCCGTTGGATGTCACGCATGTCTCGACGTGATACGAGCCAGCCGGCCACCGCTCCGAACACGACCCCTGTCGCGACGATCACCCACGGGCGCGTACCCGGAGCCGTCGCCTGCCAATAGGCGTAGAGCCCGACCACGATGAGCGCGACAACGGCGCCAAACACGGTGTAACGTCGAATCACGGTCGGAGGATACGCGCGACGGCGCCGCGGTACCAACTAGGACTTCAGCGCGCGGTAGCCGACTCCGCGGACCGTCTCGATCTGATCAGCGCCAGCCCCGAGCTTTTCCCGCAGCCTTTTCACGTGCGTATCGACCGTTCGCGTCTCCACGTTGGGCGCGTACCCCCAAACGCGTTCGAGGAGCGCGTCTCTCGACTGGACTCTCCCTGCACGAGTAGCGAGGTCGAGGAGCAGCCGGAATTCGAGCGCCGTGAGCAGGACCTCTTCGCCGAGCACCTCCACTCGATGGGCCGGTACGTCGATCAGCAATGCGCCTAGCGTGATCACCTGTGGGCCTTCCACGTCGGCACTCGGAATTGTCCGTCGTAAGATCGCCTCCACTCTCAGAACGAGCTCCCTCGGGCTGAAAGGCTTCGTCACGTAGTCATCTGCGCCAACCTCGAACCCGACCACACGATCCACCTCGTCTGTTTTCGCGGTGAGCATGATCACCGGTAGGCGCACCGTGTCGCGCTTTCGGCGCAGTCGTCGGCAGACCTCGATGCCCGAAATATCGGGCAGCATGACATCGAGCACGACGAGGTCCGGTGGGCCGCGCTGGATCTCCGCAAGCGCGGTGCTGCCGTCGGGCGCTATGGTGACCTCGTGGCCTTCGCCGCGAAGGTTGAAGGCAACGAGATCGGCCAAGTCGGCTTCGTCCTCGACTACTAAGATTCGCGAGCCCATGTTCTTGTCCGAGAAGCGTGTTCAGCTGCTCTGACGCCCTTGTGACCGACGCGTTTCAACCGAGCAACCCCGAGTCTACACAGCGGGCCGGCGACCTCAACGCGGATTTTGGGCAAAATTCAAGGGATCGGGACCTCCCTACTTAGTGTTTGAGCCTGACTTCGAGGGGTGAAAGGCTTCCCTCCGAGGTGCCATGAGAATACCACTTGCCAACCTGCTCGCGCGCAATCCCCTGCCCAAAGTCGGCGAGCTGATGAACGAGGTCATCAAGACGAGCGAACGAATTCCGGAGCTGATCGCGCTACTCGAAAAGGGAGATCAGCAAGGGGTCGAGCGGGTCGCAAAGGAGATCAGCGCGCTCGAAGGAAAGGCCGATGACGCAAAGAACGCCGCACGATCGAAGATGCCCGTTCGCCTCCTCATGCCCGTCGACCGGCGCGATGTCCTGAAGCTCATTAGCCAGATCGACGCGATCGCAGATTGTGCGGAGGACGTGGGGGTGCTGCTGACGATCCGTCCCCTCACCGTACCGAACGACATGAAGACCGTGCTGGACCTTTTCGTCGAGCGTGTCTTAGGGACGGTCAAAGAGGCCGCGAAGCTCATCGACCTGATCGACGACTTGGTCGAATCAGGGTTTTCAGGACCTCCTGCAGAGCGGGTGCTCGAGCAAGCCGCAATTCTCGGACGAGCCGAGCACGAGGCGGACAAGATCCAAGACCAGTGCGCAAAGGTTCTCTTCAAAGAGGAAGCAGATCTGCCGCCGGTCGCCGTATTCATGTGGAGCAAAGTGCTGAACAAGATTGGCGACATGGCGAATCATGCAGAGAACGTTGGGGATCAGTTCCGGCTCTTCGTCGCCGGCTAGGGCCGCTTTCGCATGGAACCGATGACGATCGTCCTTGCCCTCGCGGCAATCGCCGGGCTCTACATGGCCTGGAACATCGGGGCCAATGACGTCGCGAACGCCATGGGAACCTCGGTGGGCTCCGGCGCGCTCACGCTCAGGGGGGCGATCATCGTCGCCGCGGTGTTCGAGTTTGGCGGCGCCATGTTGGTGGGAGGGACGGTTACGGACACCATCCGCAAGGGCATCGTCGACGTCGCTGCGTTCGGGAGCGATCCGATGGTGATCGCGGTTGGGATGACGTGCTGTCTTCTAGCAGCGGCCCTTTGGCTCAACATCGCCACCTATTCGGGATGGCCTGTCTCGACGACACACAGCATCGTCGGCTCCGTCGTCGGCTTCGGACTGATCGCAGGTGGGTTCGACGCCGTCAATTGGGGGGTGATGGCGAAGATCGTAGCAAGTTGGGTGGTCTCGCCGGTGATGGGGGGATTGCTTGGTTACCTGGGCTTCGTTTTCATCAAGCGCCGGATTCTCAATGTCGATCGACCGCTGCTCGCGCTTCGTGGTTGGGGCCCGATCATGGTGTTTCCGATCTTCACGATCTTGGCCTTGAGCGTGCTTTTCAAGGGACTAAAGCCGCTGAAGCTCGACCTGAGCCTCGGTCCCGCGCTCGGCATTGCGCTGCTTGCGGGGTTGACCGCCAGCATCATCGCTACCCCACTCCTCCGCCGATTCGCGAAGGCAGCCTCGGAGAGCAAGGACGCGCACACGTACCACGCGGAGCGGGTCTTCCTCGTTTTACAGGTGCTTACCGCCTGCTTCGTAGCGTTCGCCCATGGTAGCAACGACGTGGCCAACGCCGTAGGCCCGATGGCCGCGGTTTTCGGGGCGGCTTCAGGGGAAGTCGCAGCAAAGGTGGCTGTCCCGCACCGGGTTCTCTTGATCGGCGCGGTGGGGATTGTCGTCGGGCTGGCGACGTACGGCTACAAGATCATGGCGACCGTTGGGAGTAAGATCACCGAGCTTACGCCTTCTCGTGGCTTTGCGGCCGAATTCGGGGCGGCAACCACGATCGTGCTTGCAAGCAAGCTAGGCCTCCCGGTGAGCACCACACATACCCTCGTAGGCGCCGTGATCGGGGTCGGTTTCGCGCGGGGCATTGGTGCCATCAATACGAGAGTCGTGAGCGGCATCATCGCGAGCTGGTTCATCACGGTCCCGTTCACCGCGATTCTCGCCGCCGTTCTCTTCATGGCCTCCCGCTTTGCCATCGACTGAGTGGCCGTCGACGCAGGCACGCGCTAAGCACGGGCCATGGCTTTGTCGGTTGGCATCGTCGGCCTTCCCAATGTCGGGAAATCCACGCTTTTCAACGCGCTTTCTGAGAAAGAAGCCGAGGCGGCCAACTACGCGTTTTGTACGATCGACCCGAACGTCGGGGTCGTGCCGGTGCCGGATTCTCGCTTCGACAAGTTGGTCGAGCTCTACGCGCCCAAGAAGGTCGTGCCGGCGACGGTGGAATTCGTGGACATTGCGGGGTTGGTGAAGGGCGCCTCGAAAGGCGAAGGCAAGGGCAATGCCTTCTTGAGCAACATTCGAGAGGCGGACGCGGTCGCGCACGTGGTCCGGTGCTTCGAGGACGAGAATATCGTGCACGTAGACAACAGGGTCGATCCGATCGCGGACATCGAGACGATCGAAACCGAGCTGATCTTGAAAGATCTCGAGACGGTGGAGCGGAGGCTCGACAAGGCCGAGCGCGCCGCCAAGGGCCAAGACGCGTTCGAAAAGAAGGCGGTCGAGTTTTGTACGAGGCTCGAAGCCCGGCTCAACGAGGGAAAGCCCGCAGCCGGCATCCAGACTTCGGACGAGGACGAAGAGCAGATCCTTCGGGACATGTTTCTGCTCACCGACAAGCCGGGTTTTTTTGTAGCCAACGTCAAGGACGAGCAACTCGCGAACGTCGACGATGACCCTCTAGTCGCGCAGGTTCGCAAGCTCGGTGAAGAGCGCGGGATTCCCGTCGTGGTGATCAGCGCAGCGATCGAGTCCGAGATCATGCAGCTCCCCCAAGAGGAGCGCGCGGAATTCGTTGATTCGCTAGGGCTCGACGAGCCAGGCCTTCACAAAGTCATCCGCACCGGGTATGGCGCGCTGGATCTCGTCACGTTTTTCACCGCTGCGGAGCCGGAGGTTCATGCCTGGACCATCGACCGAGGCACCAAGGCGCCCCAAGCTGCCGGCAAGATCCACACCGACTTCGAGCGCGGATTCATTCGCGCAGAGGTCATGAAGTGTGAAGACCTGTTCGAGCTCGGCTCAGAGCAGGCAGTCAAGGCAGCAGGCAAGCTGGCGGTCGAGGGGAAAGACTACGTCGTGCAGGATGGCGACATCGTGCACTTTCGCTTCAACGTTTGACCATTTGGCTATAAGACGTTGACTTCGATGAGCAGATACTCGTTGTTGCCGTGGTTATTCACGTGAAAGAGCATCGGGGTTCCGGCCTCGAAATCTTTGGTCGCGATCCACGTGCCGTTGGTCGGACCGCTCGGCTGAGGGATCAATAGGCGCTCGTCGAAGATCATCTGGTCGCCGAGGGTAAGACTGAGCCGCGCTTCACCATCGAACGGGGCGGTCAGCTGAAAATGAAAGGTCCGGATCTCGATCTCGTCGCCGGTACGGATCGCCCGCAGCGAAGCCTGCTCGAAGGTGATCCAGTCGCAAACTTCGGTATACACCGACAACACCGTGAACGCGTCGAGGCACTCGGCGACGAACGATACCCGGCAAGTGGCAGGGACGTCGACACACTCCTCGGTCTCGAAGTCCGGGCACTCACCCTCAGGTGGAGGACATGTCGCATCGATCGGCGGCGCGCCGAAAAATTCCTCGCCCTTGACGGTCTGTCGCCATTGCGTGTTGTCGACGAGCGGGCCCGGATCGCTACCGGCGCTGCTCCCGCACCCCACGACGAGCCAAACGCCCGCCGCAATCATCAGCCGACCAAACATATCAGTTCTCGTACAAACAGGCGGGATGCGAGTTAGCTTTCGCGGGGAACGCTGACTTGGACCCGCACATCGGGCTTGATCTTCAGCGCGCCAAGAGCGGCGGTGTACGGCTTGATGCCGAAGTCCGGCTGATGGATCGTGACCTGGGTTACCCAGCGGCCCCCCTCGGGACGAACGTCGACCTGGATCGCGCGGGAACGCCCATGCAGCTGTAACTGGCCTTCGATCGAATAACCCTCGCCCTGCGAGACGACTTCCGTCGACTCGAACCGGATCTCCGGATGTTTGCGCGATCGTAAGACGTCCTTCGTGATGTTGTCGTGGATCTTCTTTTTGTCGCCATCGCTCAGAGCTGACGGATCGTCTTCCCCGTCGATCTGCGCACAAACCACTTGGAGGCTGCTCGGATCGAACGTCGCCTGGATCTTTCGCGACTCTTCGTCGACCTCGATCGAGAACCGTTCGACCTGCATCTTGAGGTCGTGGGCGATCCGAGCCAAAAGCCCGTCCTTGAAAGAAAAGACTAAACACTCGGAGTTGTAGGCGTCGTAGCGAGCCATCGCGGGCCATGTAACTCACTCCGCGGCCCTAGGCCAGTTCGTGTTCACCCAGATTCGGGCCCTCACGGTTCCTGAACGAAGTAGGCCCCGAGGAGGATGAACATTTCTTCCTCGGTGGTGACCCCGCCTCCGGTCGGACAGGCGTCGCAGATGCCGCCGTCGCCGCACAGCGAATCGTTGCCGTCGCACGGCATTCCTTGGTTGGGTCCCCCAAAGCACGAGCGCTCTTCGGGCTCGCAGCCGCAAGCGAAAACCTCGAATCCGGCCCCTTGCGCGAAGCCACGAATGGCCGCGACGAAATCGCAGGTCTCCGCATTGGGCTTCGTCGACTCGCGACGAACTTCCTCGGGATTGGTCTCGCCATTGTCCCAGAGCGAGCAGTACTTGAAGGTGCGCTCGCGCAGGTCCGGGCTGTCGTAGACAGGCAGATTTGGCTCGAAGAAGCGCTGGTAGAGGGGGTCGGCGTAATCGCGACTGATGTAGTCCGGGTCGCGATCCTCGGGACGGCAGTCGGGCCCAGGTTCGCACGCGTCGTTCGGTGGATACCAGACGCGGAATTGCTTGCCGTAGCGGTGGGTATGCGAGCTCAACGTCATCAACCGCCCGTGCTGCGGGATCGTGTAGCTCGTGCACACTTCCTTCGAGCTGAACGCCTCGATCGTCCCCATCCCAAAGATGTCGCGCGCATCGAAGATTTGCCGACGCTCGTATACCTGTTCCTCTGGGGTCGCGAACTCGACGTTCATCCACTGTTCAATCGTCGTGTCGAGCTTGGTGGGGTTGAACGCGTGACTGTCCCACACGATGAAGCCCTGGACCGGAATCAGGGCATAGACGTTGGTTGGGTATCGCTCCCTGAACGTGGCTTCCTGCGCCGTGGCAATGTTCTGTCGAACGTCGGCCGTACCAAAAAGGCCCGCCACCGTGCCGAGGTCGTTCGGGCCGTTCCTGTAGCCGATGCACGCGACGGACGTGGTCGGGGCGGTCACACACTGACTGCGATCCCCGCATTCGTCCGACCCCGGCGTGCACGACACGCCATCGCTTTCGCCGCCGTTGCAAACCCAGTTCTTCCACGCATCGTTCGTCGGATCCCACTGGGCCTCCTTGCCCTCGATGGGCACGAAGAACTCGACAATGCTGTGATGGGATTGCGGGTCTTGCGCGAGAAGGATTTCGTTGTACGCGAAGCAATCGCGGTCGGGCCCACCCTGGGCGTCGCCGCAGGGAACCTTGAGCTCATCGGGCACCTGATCGGAGTAGTCGTAATAGCTGACGAAGCAGACTTCGCCCTCACCTTCGGAGGGCACTGGCCAGGCGCCGGAGTAGAACTGCACGCCCTCGTCCGCGGCGGGCGCGGGGAGCGCCTGGATCTTGTTCGGGACGACCTCGCCCGCAAGCGCACAGGAGGCAAACTCCTCGGAGCCCGCGACGATCCCGGTCTCGGGAGCGCCGCCTCGAATCCACGCGCGCAACAACCCGAGGTCGTCGTCGCTCAACACGTCACCACCGACCGGCATCGCACCACCGCCGATACCCTGCGCGGCGAGACTGCTTCCGTCCACTTTGGCTCTCACTTTGAGGTAGAGGAGACTCTGGTCTTCCTCGGCCGGAAAGACCAGCTTGAAGTCTCCCGCGACGCCATCGACATTGATGAGGTTCTGGTAGGCAACGTCCGCGCGGAGATCCAGACCAGACTGGGGCGAGTCCCCATGGCAGCTCGAGGCGGTGCAGCCTCTTGCCTCGAAGATCTGCTCTTGGATTTGAGCAAACGTGCTCTCGGCATCGCATTTCGCGGCTTCGCCGCCGTCGTTGCTGCCGCACCCCGCGACGGCCAATGTGCTGATCGCGACGAACAAGACTCGAACGGGCTTCATGTGGGGCTCCTAGACGTTGAACGGGTAAGTGGAGGGCCAAAGTGTGGGTGATTGAGTTAGGGCGCTGGAGCCTGGACGAAGTAGGACCCCAACGGGATGAACATCTCGTCGACGGTCGTGATCCCTCCCCACACGGGGCAGGCGTCACAAAGGCCGCCGTCCCCGCAGACCGAATCGTCGCCATCGCACGACATGCCTTGGTTCGGGCCGCCAAAGCATGCGCGATCCTTCTCGTCGCAGCCGCAATGCGCGACCGGGGCGGCGCAGGTGGGTGTGTCCGGCTTGGTGGACTCGCGTTTGACCTCGGCGGGATTGTCGGCGCCGTTGTCGTAGACAGCGCAGGCCCTGAAGGTGCGTTCCGGATCCGTTTCCCCGTCGTACTCGAGCGGCGGGTCATAATAGGTGTAGACCGGGTCGTCATAGAGTCGGCTCTCATAGTCGGACGGGCCTTGCGGTACCGCGCATCCCTCAGAGCCTGCGCATGGCTGGTTGGGCGGGAGCCAGATTCGGAAGAGCTCGCCTTTCTGATGCATGTGCGAGCTGAGGGACATCACCCGGCTGTACTGCGGGAGGGTGAAGGTCATGCAGACCTCGCGCTTCGTAAACGGCGCCACGGTCGACATGGCGAAGATCTCTTGAGCCTCGAAGATCTGCCGGCGGAGCCATATGCGGCTTTGTTCCGGGACGAAGCTCAGATTGACCCATTGCTCGATGCTCGTGTCCTTCGTGGTCAGGTTGAAGCCGTGACTGTTCCAAGCGACGAAGCCCTGCAACGGAAGCCGCGAATAGACTCCCTCTTGAGGTTCATCGATGAAGGTCGACTCCTGCGCACCTGAAAGCCCGACCCGTGTCCCGGACACCCCTCCGATCGCGCCCGCGCCAAAATCCGAAAAGTCGCTTGGCGCGTACGGGTACCCAACGCAGGCGACTGACGTCCGAGCCGGCGTGGCGCACGCCGCTCGCGCTCCGCATGCGTCTCGCTCAGTCGGGTCGCAGGATTGGCCATCGGTCGCGCCACCGAGGCATGTCCAAGGACCCCAGTCGCCGCCGTTGGGATCGGAGTCCGGGGTGTACACCGTGATGATGCTGTGGTGAGACTGCCCGTCCTGCGCGAGCTCGTTGCGGCCAAAAGCGAAGCACTTGCGCCCCTCGCCAAACTCGTCGCAGTCGACTTGATATTGAGCTGGAACCAAGTCGCTGAAGTCGTAGTAGGTCGCGTAGCAAACTTCGTCTTCCGCCTCTGCTCCGAGCGCCCAACCACCGGCGTAGAACTGGACACCTTCACCGGGTGCGGGTGCGGGCAAAGGATCGATCTTGTTCGGGTCGGCCTCGAAGTTCCCTTCACAACCGAGGAGGTTGAGCGTGCCTTCGACGATCCCGTCCTCTGGAGCGCCCGCTCGCATCCACAACGACACCGCTTCGATCTTGTCATCGGACAGTTGGGGGAGACCAGACGGCATCGCCTGACCGAGACCCGCGTTCGCAAGCTCTTGCGTCGTCTCGTGAAGCTTTCGGTAGAGAAGGCTGCGCTCTTGGTCGCCAGGGAAGACGCGCTCGATTTCAGAGTTGACGCTGCTAGACACGCGCACGAGCGACCCGTAAGAGGCGCCTGCTCGAAGATCGAGACCGCCACTCGATGCGAAGCTCGCGCCGTGACATGCGTTGGTCGCACAGCCTTCGCCTTCGAAAATCGTCGTTTGGATCGCAGCGAACGTGCTGTCGAAGTTGCAATCGCTCGGTTGGATGCCGCCGTCGGTTGAGCTTTCACCGCACGCACTCGCAACCAGTGCCACCGCGCAGGTGAGCACGAACCGATCCATTCTACGCATAAATCTACCTCTCGCTGATAAGCGTATGGGGCCGAGACACGGGCTTGTCTCGCTAATTGACCCAAATTCAATTAACTATTTTTCACACCCTCGCAAGCCGCGAGGAAAGCCCCGCTTAACCCCAGACCCGCGATGCGCTAAAGAGGACCGCCCATGCCCCTCGAGATCCTCTTTAAGGCCGCCAATTATGCGGTTCTTCCGTTCTGGTTGCTCCTGGTGGCCGCGCCGCGGTGGCGTTGGACACAGCTCTTGGTGCACGGGCCGGTGGTGGTGTTGCTCCTGACCCCCATCTACGCCTACATGCTCTTCGGCTACGGTCCGTCTCCAGAAAACGTAGACATGACGACACTTTACGGTGTGATGAGCGCGTTTACGGCGCCCCACCTCGTCGTCGCTGGCTGGATTCACTATTTGATCTTCGATCTCTTCGTCGGCGCCTGGGAGTCGCGCGACGCACAGCGTTTGAATATCCCGCACCTGCTCGTGATCCCGTGTCTGCTCGCGACGCTCTTGGTCGGCCCGGTGGGGCTTTTGCTCTACTTGATCCTCCGGTTCCTCCTACGCGGCGGCGTGATCCACTACCAGGACACCCTTTCGGCCGAGTCACGGTCTTAAATAGAGAAGGGCCAGCGCCCTTGAGCGCCGGCCCTCTTACCATTGAACTCCCACCGGTGTGGGGGAGTTACGTCGGTGGGCTAACTCGTCCACACCTCCGGTGAGAGTTCGGTTCTACTACTGATGTCCATATGCACATTCCTCCCCCGGCGATGCCGGCGCTCTTGGGTCTCTGGGCACCACGCCCAGACCGCGTAGAGCCTTCTCTGGTGGTTAGACCCACGGATATCGAGGGCCGGTTCACGATAGCGAGTCTCCTTTAGGAGTTCGCACCATTGCGGGGACTCCGCCCAACCGCCACCGGTGGCAAGTCGCATTGCGAAAAGGGAGTCCCTTTTTCGGGCAACGCCACTCACCCTTCAAAGATAGCCGCAACGCTCGATCGCGCCAAGTCCGGAACGGGGCTTAGAGCAAGAATTCGTCGCCGAGCTGGAGAATCTGCAGGTTCCGACCGCGAATCTTGCCGAGCTCACGCAGCACTTGGGCCTCGAACACCGGTTTGATGTGATAGAGGAGGACCGGCAGCTCGTCGCGGTGCGTCAACTTCTCGAGCTCGACCTCGAGTGTTTGTGGAGTGTGATGCCGCGACCGCCGCGCAAGCTCCGCTTCTGCGTTCGGGAACGAAACTTCCATCAAGAGCGCCTGCAGATCATCGATCTCATTGACGTGTCGCCAGAGCTCCTCGGTCGGCCCGGTATCTCCGCTGTACACGATGCTGGTCGCGTTTTGATGAATGATGAACGCGGACGTGTCCACGGTGTGATTGACCATTACGGGGGTCACCTCGAAGCCGTTGATCTCGGTCGGTCGACCGGGTTCGATCTCCACGAAGCGCACAGCCGGCCCATCCTTGGATTGAATTCTCGTGAAATCCGGCCAAATGATATCGTTGAAGAAGTGCTTTTTGAGAGCCTGCACGGTTGCGGGAACGCCGACGATCTCGAGCGTCGCGCTACCCTTTTGACAACGGTTGTCGGCAAGCGTGGCGAGATCTCGAATGTGGTCCATGTGTGGATGACTGATGAGGATCGATTCGATGCGCTCTTGCTCGTCGAGCGACAATGAGCCGGTCACCGCGCCGGCATCGACGGCCAGAGTGTCGCCGACGAGGAAGCTCGAAGTGCGGTGTTTGGGAGTCTCTCCACCATGACAACCGAGAACGCGCAGGTGCATCAGGCGCCCCCGGAGTTGCGGATGAACTCGAGAAACTCGGAAAGGCGTTCTTGGTCCTTCACGAGCACGAAACCACCAGAAACTTCGACCACGCCGACGCGGGTGAGTCGGCGCAAAGCCAAGCGAACTTCGTGCGCTTGCACGCCCAGCTTGAGAGCCAGCTCCTCGTCGGTGATGTCAGGCGCGGACGAACCACCGGCGTGTTGAAGCACGTCTTGAATCTCGAGAATGACGCGCGCGCTCACGTCGTCTTCGAGTAGAACATCGATGAATCGATTTGCTCGCTCGAGTCGTTCGGCGAGATGTCGGACCAGGCGAATCGCGACTTCGCCGGCGCTGAGGATCATCTCTTGGAGTTTCTCTGTCGGAACTTTGAGGAGCTCTGCCTCCTCGACCACCTCGACGGTAGCCGACCGTGGTCTTCCCGTGACGACGGACATTTCACCGAAGAAATCCCCCGGGCCGAGGGTGGTTACCACGCGTTGCCGGCCGTGCGACTCCTTGATGACGCGGACCTTTCCCACGCGGATCACGTACATCGACCCGCCGGGGTCCCCCTGGCTAAAAACCGTCGTGCCCTCCGAAAGGCGAACACCAAATCTGTCAGCCAAAGACTGAACCGCCATCCCCGCTTTATCAATGTAACGCGCTGCGAAGTCGACCGCCAGATCGTTAGGACGTAATCTCACGACCGAGCTTCGATGAGGGTCGACTGGGAGCAAGTCCTCGCTTTTGCGCCTGAAGTGAGCATCGCGTTGGGCGTCTTCGTCGCGTTTCTCGCCTCCGGCCACGTGATCCTCAATAAGATCGACACTCGCGCCGCGACGGCCTGGGTCGGCTTGATCTGGCTCGTGCCGGTCGTGGGCGCGATCCTCTATCTCTTTCTCGGAATCAATCGCATTCAGCGCCGGGCCCAAGAGCTCAGATCGAGCGTGACCCATTACGGTGTGCCGCTCGACGAGGCACCGCGCTCGCCTGCAGACCTCGACCGAGAGCTCGGGAACGAGCGCGCAAGCCTGATCGAGCTCGCCCGCGTGGTGACCAACGTGACGTCGCGCCCGTTGGTCGTGGGCAACTCCGTAGAACGACTGGTCGATGGGGATGAAGCGTATCCAGGGATGTTGCTGGCGATTCAAAGTGCGCGACACTCGATCTCATTCGTGAGCTACATTTTCGAGGCCACGGGAGTGGGCGCAGAGCTCGTCGATGCGCTGGCGGATGCGCGCAACCGGGGGGTTGAGGTTCGCGTACTGATCGACGACGTCGGAGCGCGATATGCGCGGCCCCGCATTCATCGGGTGCTTCGCAAGCGGGGGGTTCGGGTTGCTAGGTTCCTACCCGCACTCCTCCCGCGGAGCATCACGCATTTCAACTTGCGAAACCACCGGAAGATCATGGTGGTGGACGGCCGGATCGGTTTCACGGGTGGGATGAACATCCGGCAGGGTTGCGTTCTTTCATCGCACCCGGGGTACGCGACCAAAGACCTACATTTTCGGGTCGAAGGCCCGGTCGTTAGCCACCTCCAGGAGGTGTTCGCGGAGGATTGGGCGTTCGCTACCGGCGAAGAGCTCGAGGGCGAGCTCTGGTTTCCCAAGCTGGAACCCTCCGGAGAAACCTTGGCCCGTGGAATCGCCGACGGCCCCGATGCCAATATCGACGCCCTGCACTGGGTCTTCCTGGCCGCTGTCGGAGCAGCTCGCCGATCGATTCGTGTGATGACGCCGTATTTCTTGCCCGATCGGGTCTTGCTCAAAGCTCTCCACCTCGCCGCGAAGCGGGGAGTCGAAGTCGATGTGATCGTTCCCGAGACAGGAAACCTACCCGTAGTCCGCTGGGCGATGTGGGGGCACTACCCCCAGGTGTTGAGGGAGGGGCTTCGACTTTGGCTGACGCCGCCCCCGTTCGATCACTCGAAGCTCTTCGTCGTCGATCGCTATTGGTCTTCGATCGGCTCTACCAACTGGGACCCACGGAGTCTCAGGCTCAACTTCGAGTTCAACATCGAATGCTACGACGAGTCTTTCGCCGCTAGCCTCGAAGACCACGTCCATGACCGACTCAAAGGTGCCCGATTGCTCACCGCCGAAGAGCTCGAGGCAAGGAACCCGTTCTTGAAGCTGCGGGACGGCACCGCGAGACTATTCACGCCCTATCTTTGAGCGCAACGAGCCGCGAAAGGTGCTCCGCCGTGGCAGGCGCGGCGGAAGGGGCAACAGAGAGGTGTGCGCGCAAGAGTTGGAGGTCACCCGGCTCGTCGACATCGTACCAAGGGGAGGTGATCGTCACCCGAATGCCGGCATTCGCCTTCTTGGTATCGTCGAGCGTGGACGAAGTAGACCAGCGAACGCCCTCGAAACTCGGTCGAACCCGGTGAGAAGCGCCAATGGCATAGTAGCCGCCGTCGCTGGCGGGACCGAGCACCATGGATGCGTCCGTCAGCGAATCGAAGGCGTCGACGATGAGACCTGCGGGCAGGGTGGGTGCGTCGCTCCCGATGATGACCACCCGTTCGTAGCGGGCCAGCCCCTCTTCGAATGCGGCGTCGAGGCGAACGCCGAGGTCGCCCTCAGGCTGGTTGCGGACCGGCGTTCCCATGCGTATTGCCCATTCCGCGACGCGATCGGCTGGCGCCCCGGCGCACCAAAGAGCCACGTCGACACGGCCCAGGGATCGGATCCGCTTGCACAGGCGCAGGGTGTCGTCGACAAAGGCCTCGTAGAGCTCGGCGGCACCCCGGTCGCCAAGCAACTCGGCCAGGCGGGTCTTCGTGACGCCCGCGACTGGAGGTCGCACGAATACGGCCAGCTGGGCTAGCTCCATGCATAGCGGCCTAGCAGCCAGAGGATCTTTGCGCCCGCGCTGAAAGAGCCCTTCACTGTGCCACTGATCTTCGATGCGCCGATGCGCGAGCGATATGAAACGGGGACCTCGAGGTACGAGATCCCTTGCTTGGCCGCTTTGATCTGCATCTCGACGGTCCACCCGAAATTACGGTCTTGCATCCCGATCGACTCGAGCGTGCGCCAACGAACCGCGCGGAAGGGCCCCAAGTCGGTGTACTGCACGCCGTAGAGCAGCCGAAGCCCGCGACACGCAACGATGTTACCAACTCGCTGCTGAACGCTGAGCGCCCCGGCCTCCCGTCGCCCCGTCGTGCGGGAGCCGATCGTGAGCTCGGCTTCGCCGCGGAGGATGGGATCGACCAAAGATGGAAGCTCAGAGGGGTGGTCGCTGTAGTCGCCGTCCAAGAACACGACGATCTCTGGCGGGTCCGTAGCGAGGTACTCGAGTGCCCGAAGGCAAGCCGCGCCGTAGCCTCGCTCGGGCTCGTGCACCACCTCGGCTCCTGCGTTGCGGGCAACCTCGGCGGTGCGATCGGTCGATCCGTTATCGGTTACGACGATGCGCCGGACCCGTGCGCGCGGTATCTCCTCGAGCACTTTCGGGAGCGCGCGCTCCTCGTTCAATGCTGGAATGACGACGTCTACGGAAGCCATGGGAAAAGAGGACCATTCCCCGTCTTCTAGAGGCGCTTGGAATAGTACTCGATGACGAGGTCGATCTCGAGGGGGAAGGGCACCGAATCGGGCTTGGGAAGCGCCTTTGCGGTGGCTGTCTTCTTGCCTTCGTCGAACTCGATCCAGTCGGGCCGAACGATCCGCACGTCTTCGAGAGACGCATCGACGGCCGCCAGGTTCTGGCTTCGCTCCCGAAGACTGACGACGTCGCCTTCGCGAACGCGATACGAAGGAATGTCGAGCCGTTTGCCGTTTACGAGAAAGTGGCCATGACAAACGAGCTGGCGAGCTGCGGGGATGGTCGGCGCAAAGCCCGCTCGGAAAACGAAGTTGTCGAGGCGACGCTCGAGGAGCTCGAGGAGCTTGTCACCCGAAGGGTCCTTGCTGTGGACCGCTTCGCGGTAAAGCCGCATGAATTGGCCTTCGTTGAGGCCGTAGTTGAATCGCAGCTTTTGCTTTTCCAGAAGCTGCTTCTTGAAGTCGCTCATTTTGCGGCGGCGCGCGGACTTCGGCCCGTGGACACCGGGCGGATAGGGGCGGTTCCACATACTCTTCCGCGACAGCCCCGGCAGATCGATGCCGAGGGCGCGCATGCGCTTGACCCGAGGTCCTGTGTATCGAGACATCTGTTAGGCTCCCGGCGCGAAATCTGGAGGTTTTTCCGAGCTCGCGCGAAGGCGGCCCTTTTAGCGGCATTCCGACAGGGAGGCAAATCGAGGCGAGACCGCTGGCCTGCCGGCGGGACCGCGGGTAGCGGGAGGTGGAATTTCCCGTTAATCAGGGGGATGGGGGAGGCACGCACCATTCATTTCGTGTCGCTTGGGTGCGCCAAGAACCGGGTCGACACCGAGGTCATGCTCGGGGTGAGTGACGAGGCTGGGTTCCGACTTGTCGACGATCCGACAGATGCCGAGGTGATCGTCGTCAATACGTGTGGCTTCATCGGGCCAGCCAAAAAGGAGTCGGTGGAGACAATCCTCGAGATGGGGGTCCACAAAGAACGGGGCACGTGTGAGAAGCTCGTCGTGGCTGGATGCCTTTCGCAGCGGTATCCGGAGGAGCTGGGGCTCGAGCTGCCGGAGGTCGATCACTTCCTCGGCTCGAGCGACATGTTGAAACTGCGCACGGTTCTCAAGGGTCGAGAGGAACGGATGCTGGTCGGCAACCCCGCCGAGTACACGATGCGCGCCGACGACCCGCGGATCCTCACCGAAGCCTCCCACCGCGCCTATGTCAAGATCGCCGAGGGTTGCAATCGGTCGTGTAGCTTCTGCGCGATTCCTTCGTTTCGCGGGAAACAGCGCTCGCGGGCAATCGGCGACTTGGTCCGCGAGGCCGAGCGACTGGCAGCCGCCGGAGTCGTCGAGTTGAACCTGATCAGCCAGGACACGATCGCCTACGGACGTGATTTGTCGGAACGCGTAACACTCGCAGGGCTCCTCGAGGCGCTTGGCGGGGTCGATGGCATCCGCTGGATTCGGGCGCACTACCTCTATCCCGAAAACCTGACGGACTCGCTGATCGAAGTGATCTCGCGGAATGACAAGGTGGTTCCGTACATCGACATGCCGCTTCAGCACGCCTCGGACCGCATGCTCCAAAGAATGCGCCGGGGCCACGGCGGGGACAGGATGATCCGTGTCGTCGAGCGCCTTCGTGCGGCGATTCCCGATCTCGTTTTTCGTACGACGTTCATCGTCGGTCACCCAGGCGAGACCGACGCAGACTTCCAAGAGCTTTGCCAGTTCGTCGAGTGGGCCGAGTTCGACCACGTCGGTGTGTTCCTCTATTCCCACGAAGAGGGCACCCCGAGCGGAGACATGCCAGACGGACCGGATGCCTCGATCGCCGAAGCGCGTCGAGCTGAGCTGATGCGAATTCAGCGGCCGATCAGTCGCAGTCGGCTGGAGATTCGCATCGGCACGAAGCTCGACGTCCTGGTTGAAGGGGTGAGCGATGAAAGCGATTTGCTCTTGCAAGGGCGCTGGTGGGGACAGGCCCCCGAGGTCGATGGAAGCGTGTATCTCGCAAACGGCACGGCCCGGCCTGGGGAGATCCGTCGCGTCCTCGTCACCGACGCCGCCGATTATGACCTGATGGCCGACTTCATCGACGCTTCTGGGCAACGCGACGCGCCGCCCGACGCAAAAGATCCCCGACCCGCGAAAGTTAAGCTACGAACGCTAGGGTGAGGTGGACTGAGCTCGCCATCGTGCTCGTGTTGCTGGCGGCCATGAGCAGCTGTGCAACAGCGGTGCCTGCGATGGTCGGCGGCTCGACGACACCGAAGAACCGAACCGACATCGGTATCGGTGGCGCAGCCCGCGTGCCACTTGGGGACCTGAAAGATCCCGTCGTGACGGATCCGGGCGAGCCGGGTTACCGTGAAGCTGCCGATGCAGGGGGGGTCGTGCCGCTGGCATATGCACGCTACGGGTTGAGCAGGACCTGGGACCTCGGGTTGATGGTCGCAGGCACGATGGTGCGAGCCGACGCGCGCCACGAAACCCTACTGCAAGATGGTTCGACACGATCGAGCCTGGTCGTCGGGATCGCACCTTACGGTGGCTGGATCACCGACCGCGATGGCTCGGGGAGCGGCGGACGAGTCGGCCTCGAAGTGCCCTTCACTTTTGGGGTGGACATCGGCGGCATTTACGAGTTTTGGATAGGCGCACGGGGCAGTGGTGAGTACGTTCTCGGAGACTTTCGGATTTCGGGAAGCGCTGCGCGGGCGAGCGGCGCCGGGGTGCGAATCGGACCAGTCATCGGGATGGCCCTCGGGGTGCGCCGATTTCACGCCTTGATCGAGCTTACCGCGGCCTACGAACACTGGTTCATCGACCAGGCGGGGGTCTCGCTCGATCGGGGAGGCTTTGCGTTGATCCCTGGCTTTGGGCTCAGACTCCGATTGTAGCGATCGAAGCCTTACACCTCACGCAGCCTTCGGGCGCCGTGTTCTCTTCTTTTTCTTTTTCGGGATCGCGGCATCGCTGTTCCTGAAGAGGTTGCCCACGAAAGCACCCATCAAGGCCATCATCGTCGCCATCAGGGCGCCTAAGATGTACGCGCCGAGCGAGAGTTGATAGACGTCGGCGATGCTCGACAGATACGCCATCGTCGGGATCGCCGCGAGAAGGCCCCCAACGGGAGGCTCGAGGAAGTTCTTGCCAGGTGATACGTAGTTGAGCGCCGCCGCGCCGGTGAACCAAAGTACGATGGTAATTACGATACCCGCGAACCCCTGCGGGTCATAGGGCGGTATCAGCAGCGGCAAGAGCCCGAGGGCCAACGCCGCCATCACCAAGAAGAGGCCGAACGAGATCGCGACCCAGCGGAGCTCGAACTCATCGGGCTGGTGTCTTCTCGCGTGCGCTTCTTCTTCGGTGAGCTCGGCCAGAAGCTCCGAGAGGCGCGCTCCGCACGAATGACACCGCTCGGTTCCTTTCGGGTTGAGTGCGCCGCATACGTGGCACTCGATGTCGTCGGCAGCCATATCACCTCGCCTCGCTGGTTGCGTGTCCCCGCAAGGCATTGTCTACGGCGACGAGCCCGAGCGCAACTGCCTGTACATTCGAAGGAAACCGCCCTGGCTTGACCTGACGACCGGGCCCGCTACCTTCCCGCACCGCCCGGAACTGAGGCGACAAGGAGGCCGGAAGTGGCCCGTTTTATCGACGAGTTGAAGCGAACACATTCCTGCGGCGAGCTGCGCGAAGACCACATTGGAGAGGAGTGCGTCCTCTTTGGCTGGGTCCAAAATCGGCGCGACCACGGGGGTTGCATCTTCATCGACCTGCGCGACCGCGACGGACTGACCCAAGTGATCTTCGACCCGGAAACCACTGCGAAGGAAGCCTTCGAAACGGCCGACCGTGCGCGCTCGGAGTGGGTCCTCGGCATCCGCGGCACGATCCGCGACCGAGGCACCAAGGATGACGGGACGAGCCTTCGAAACCCTCGCTTGGCAACCGGGGCCATTGAAGTGATCGCGGCGGAGGCGACGGTCTTCAACAAGGCGGATACGCCACCGTTCGAGATCGAAGACGATATCTCCACGCACGAAGACAAGCGCTTGGAGTTCCGTTACCTCGATCTTCGGCGTGCGCCGCTTCAAAAGAATCTGATGATGCGGAGCCATCTCAACCACGAAACGAGAAACTATTTTCAAGGCCAAGGGTTTCTCGAGGTCGAAACGCCGTTCATGGTCCGGTACACGCCAGGCGGCGCGCGCAACTTCTTGGTGCCGTCACGACTCTATGGCGGCCACTTTTACGCACTTGCTGAAAGCCCGCAGCTCTACAAGCAGCTGCTGATGGTGGCGGGTTACGACAAGTACTACCAACTCGTGCGCTGTTTCCGCGACGAGGACCTTCGGATCGATCGCCAGCCCGAGTTCACGCAGATCGACGTCGAAATGTCGTTTATCAACCAGGACGACCTGTTTAGAGTCATCGAAGGGCTCATTTTCCGGCTCTGGAAAGAGGTGCTCGGTGTCGACCTCGAAACACTCTATCCGGAACGAAGCTTTCCGCGTCTGCCGTTTGACCAATCGATGGAGCGCTTCGGCAACGACAAGCCCGACATGCGGTTTTCGATGGAGCATGTCGATCTCACCGACCTCACGGTCGAGCATGGCGGTGGCGGCATTGGCATGCTCGAGCCCATCGCGAAGAAGTTCGCGGACGGGGTGTATCGGCGAGACCTGCCCACCGAGATCGTGAAGGCGTTGGTCGTCCCGGCAGGCCACGGCTTCTCCCGAAAGGACCTCGACGCCCTCGAGAAGTTCGTCGGGCAAATGGGTGCGAAGGGCCTGGCACGGGCCAAGGTCGACGCCGGAGGCAACTGGCTGCAAAGCCCGCTCGCCAAGATGGTCACGCCAGAGTTCCGCAAGGCCGTCAACGAAGCGGTAGCCGCAAAGGACGGAGACCTGATCCTCTTCCAGTTTGGACCGACGCCCAAGGTGCACACGGTGATGGCCAACCTCCGGCTTCACGTGGCGCGCAAGCTCGGCCTGATCCCCGAGACGGGAAGCGGTGGCGAGTGGAACTTCCTCTGGGTAGTCGACCCACCCCTTTTCGAGCGCAACGAAGAAAAGAAGCGCTGGGATGCGGCTCACCACGTGTTCACGCGGCCGCACGACGAATGCATCGAGCTCCTCGAACGCGACCCTGGGAAAGTGCTCTGCTACCGGTACGACCTCGTGCTCAATGGCTTCGAGATTGCCGGGGGCTCGATTCGTTTGCACGACCCGGAAGTCCAGAAAAAGGTTTTCGAAGTGATCGGCCTCGGCGACGAGGAGGCGCGCGAGCAGTTTGGGTTCCTCCTCGATGCCTTGAACTACGGAGCTCCGCCGCATGGCGGCATCGCGTTCGGAATGGATCGGATCGCCATGCTCGCCGCCGAGACCGAGTCCATTCGGGACGTCATCGCGTTTCCAAAGACTCAGCGCGCCAACGACTTGATGACCCGCGCTCCGTCGCGTGTAGAGCCCGAGCAGCTCCTCGAGCTAAAGATCAAAACCCTCGAATAGGGGGACCCCACACTATCGCCTACCTAGTGGCCGAGCTCGTCGCAGGCTTCCACATCGCCCCCAAAGCAGCGACTCTCGAGTGAGCCCTCCTCTTCGGGTTCTTTTTCCTTTGCTTCGACTCGGTCGGGTCCTCGGCCGGTCGATGGGTCCCACCCCGCCGTTTCCGCGCGATCGCCTGCCTTCTTCTTGCCACATCCCAACACGAGGACGAACACGATGAATAGCGAGAACTTGCCGAGCGTCTTCATCTCCTGACAATGTTAGTCATCATGAAAGCCACCGTCAGATCTTTGTTCGTCGCCCTGTTCGTGCTCGCCATGGCGGTGCCCGAGGCTCCCCTGAGCGCAGACGAAGACTCCATGAAAAACTGCTACGACGTTCGTGGTGAGGCGCGGTACGGAGCGCTCGGTTACAAACACATCGTGATCGTGACCAACAGATGCGATATCACGCTCAAATGTGAGGTGTGGACCGACGTAGACCCCTCACCCCGCGTGTCGCTGACCGTCGGCCCGAACGCCACCCAAGAGGTCGCCTGCCGAATCAACTCCCCGGCGCGAGGGTTCAAGGCCTTCGGCGAGTGCAAAAAAGAGTAGCGCTCAGCCCACCCCAGGCTATCGCCTAGGGAGCGTGGTGAGGAAGCGCTCGAAGACCGCGTAGCCTTCGACGAGCTTGTCGAGCTCGGTGTACTCGTTGGGTTGATGCGCTTGAGCTGCAGTGCCAGGGCCCAGGTTCACACCGGGAACGCCGATACCGTCGAAGCGAGCCACGTCGGTCCAGGCTTGCTTGCTTCGCACTTCGGTCACGCCGCAGGTCATCAGGTGCTGAACCAAAGGATTCGTGGCGTGAGGGCGACCCGCAGGAGACAGGTCGGTGGCCCGCACCTCGCACCCGTCGTCGACCAGACCGCGCACGTCGTTGAGCGCCTCTTCGGGAGTTCTCCCTGGGGCGAAGCGATAGTTGACATTGACGTCGACTTGGCCTGGGACCACGTTACGCGCGCCTCCGCCTGAAATCACGGTGGGCGTCATCACCTCGCGGAAAGTGTAGCCATCGATCTCGACATCGTTCGGCTTGCGCTTTTCGAGCTCGCTCAAGAAGGCGGCCGCCTTGTAGAGGGCGTTGTCACCTTGCCAGGGTCGCGCGCTATGGGCCGTGCGTCCGCGAAAGGTGAGGGTTGCATGAACAGACCCCATCGCGCCGAGCTGCAGCTGATTGTCACTCGGCTCGAGACAGATCGCCAAGCTCAGCTCGCGTAGCTCGGGATGAGTCTCGAGAATCGGCCCGAGTCTGTTGTCCTCGAAAGGACCTTCCTCGCGCTCGTAAAAGATCAGCGTGAGATCGCAGGGGAGAGATTCGCGATCGAGGCGCTCGACCACCTCGATCATGATCGCGAGCCCCGACTTCATGTCGGCCGCACCTGCCCCGTAGAGCTTGTTGCCTTCGATTCGGACAGGCCCGTTGTGCTCGGTTCGAACGGTATCCAAATGCCCGACGAGCGCGATGCGAGGCGCACTCTCGCGGCGCACCGCTCGCACGATGAGACTGTCGTGGAAGCGAGTGATGGCGTCGGCCCCCAAACTCCGCGCCAGGCGTTCCTCGACGTGATTGCAAAGATCCGCCTCCTCGCCGATCGGGCTCGGAATCTGCGTCAGCGCCAGCAGAGTGTCGGAAAGCGCCTGGAAGACGTCGGTCATCGCGCCGAGCTTAGCAGGGTGATCCTACCGGACCACGTCTTCGGGCGTATCCCAGTCGTCGAGCGAGCGCACAATCGCCGGCGTGAGCTCGATCGGCCAGACTTCGACTTCGGAAAAGAGCTCCTGGAACGATCGGCGACCGTCCCCAATGACGTCATCGAGGACCGGAACCAAACGCTCGGCGTCGTATCGCGCGAGCATCGGTTCCCACGGAGCCTCTGGTCCGCGACGAGGGGCCAACACCACCGCTTCGGTCGGGTGATCGCGGAGAAGCAGAAGAGCCTCGGTCATCACATGGGGCATGTCGCACGCCACAGCGATGACGTATCGTTGGCCCGCCTCACGTGCAAACGCGAGAGCCGCTCGTAACCCACCGAGCGGACCGGATCCGGGGGGCTCATCGTCGACGCGCGGAAGCTCCGTGACCAGACCGGAGTACGGGCTCGCATTACCCACGAGCAACGGAACGAGACCTGCGTCGCGACCACGGTCGACGAGTTGCTCGAGGATCGTCTGTGAGCCGCCCGGCACCGTGAGAAGCCCCTTTGCCTCGCCCATGCGACGGGACTCCCCGCCGACGAAAATGGCGAGCTGGGTGTGGGACGCGATCGTCATCAGACGAGAAGACCCGCATCGTTCGGAACGCGGGCGGCGAGTTTTTCGACGACGCGATTCAACTGGTCTTGCTGAATCGCGCTGGTGACGAAGTTGGTGAAGAAGACCGTGAAATATGCCGCCACATCGAGAATGACCGCGATCATCGACGTGTCTTGAACCGGACCCAACCCGTTGCGCTCTTCAAAGTTCGCGATCTGAAGAGAGATTTGATAGTCGACCCAGATTCCGTAGATCGCGAGGGTGATGATGACGAAAAAGAAATCCAGCCAATAGCCTCTGCCCGTGGGCGTCTTGCCGTCCAGAGCCTGGAGGTCTTCATAGATGCCGTGGTACCAGAACGGCAAATAGAGGCCGAGGGTCAGGATGCTGAGAACCAACACGAAGGCGGGTTCGCGACGTTGTACGGTCGGAGTGGTCATTGAACGGTCCCTTCTCCCTCGCGTGATGGGCTGTGTCGGCTAAGTTTCGTCCCATGAACGGTGCGTCTACGCAAGCGGCGACGATCGGTGTGATCGGTGATGTTCATCTGTTCTGGGACGCCGAGGACGTCGCTTTCTTCAACCGAAGTAACTACGACATGCTCCTTTTCGTGGGCGACTTGGCCGCATACACGCAGGTCCGAGGGCTCGGGGTAGCGCGGTCGCTCGGAAAGTTACGGACCCCAGCGTTGTGCATTCCGGGCAACCACGACGGCTTGCACGCGCTTCAACTGGGCGCCGAGATCACCCCGCGCGCCCATCGTCTTCGAAACGTGTTTTGCCAGGGCCAAGACTGGCGCTGCAATAATCTGGACCGCGCGCTCGGCGACGTGAAGCTCGTGGCGTACAGCCGACAAAAGGTCGAGCTTTCCGGCATCGCGTTCAATCTGGTCGTTTGTCGCCCTCATTCGATCGGCGGTCGAAGGGTCGCGTGTCTGCGCTACCTCGCCAAGAAGTATGGGGTCGATTCGATGGACGCGTCGAGCGCGCGTTTGAGAGCGCTGATCGATCAATGTGACGATGCTCCGATCGTGTTCTTGGCGCACAACGGCCCATCCGGGCTCGGTGACCGTGCCGACTCGATCTGGGGTTGCGATTTTCGTAAGCAGGAAGAGGATTGGGGCGACCCAGATCTCGAAGAGGCGGTTCGGCACGCCAAGGATCAAGGCCGCGCGGTCCTCGCTACGGTCGCGGGCCACATGCATCGAAGGACCAAATCCGGAAAGAACCGCCCAGGGCAAATCACAAAGGGCGGCACGCTGTACATCAACGCCGCAGAGGTCCCCCGCCACCGAATCAAACAAGGCGCAATGAAACGCCACCACGTCGAACTCACCCTGACCCACACGACGGCGACAGCCAAAGACATTTGGATCTGAGCGACCGGTGTCTCGAAGTGCGGCGCACGGCATGGTGTTAGTGAAGTTTGGTCCTCGCATTGGCCATTTTCAGCACGCGTTTGAAGTGTGCTTTCTCGACAGGCTGGACTGAGAGCCGCGACCCCTTCTGCGTCACCCGCATCCCTTCGAGCGTCGGGTCGTCTTTGAGCGCCTGTAGCGACACGGCCTCCTCGAACTTCTCGACGAACGAAACATCGACCATCGACCATCGCGGGTCTTCCTTCTTCGACTTAGGATCGTAGTACTTGCTATTCTCGTCGAACTGGCTGCCATCCGGGTAGGCCTCTCGAGAGATCTCACAAACCCCTGCCGCGCCCGGCGGTTTGGCGCTCGAGTGATAGAAGATCGCTAGGTCCCCAACGGCCATTTCGCGCATGAAGTTGCGCGCCTGGTAGTTGCGGACCCCATCCCAGCTTTCGGTGCCGTCACGCTCGAGGTGATCGATCGAATAAACATCGGGCTCGCTTTTCATGAGCCAGTACTTCGTCGGACGCTTGGGCATGCGCGCTTACTATCGCACAGTTGGCCGCCAGCTCGACGCAGATTTGACCACGGAACCGATGTCGTTCGATCATCGCAAAGTCTTGAGCCGCAACGTCATGAAGAGGCTGCTCGCCGGGGGGCTACCACTCGTCGTGTACGTGTACACCGCGTCGGGGTACGCTCATTGGCTCGACACCGGAGAGTTCGTGGCTGCCGCAGCCGACTTCGGAATCTCTCACCCCCCTGGTCATCCGCTGGCATCGCTCGTCCTCGGGTTGGCAAACTTGTTGCCGATCGGCGCGCTCTCGTTCCGCGTGGCGTTGGTGTGCGCCCTTCTCGGTGCAGTCGCAGCCGTGGCTCTTTTTTCTGCGTTAGAACGAACCTTCCGCGTGAGCGGCGTCATTCGCGAGCCGTTGATCGTGCCGCTCTCGTTGGCAGGCACTTGGTGGGTGGCGGGTAGCCAGGCGTGGTGGTTTCAGGCGGTGCGTCCCGAGGTGTACGCCCTGCAAGCGGCACTCCTGTGCATTGCAATCGAGCGCCTGCTATGCGTCGCGACTTCGGGCCGGGACGGCGACGTTCGACCCCTCTATCATGCGGCGCTCGCCATCGGGTTGGCCCTCGCCAACCATCATTACCTCGTGCTCTTGGCCCTAGTACCCGCCATGTGGCTGTTGATCGGCGTTTGGACGGTCTGGGGATGGCGCCCTTTCGCTTGGTCGACCGGGTTCCTCGGTGCCGGCTTGCTGACGTACCTCTTCTTGCCGCTCCGCGCAATCTCGGAACCGTTTCTCAACTTGGGTGACCCGACTACGCCGTCTCGCTTCGTATGGGTCGTCAGCGCGCAAGCGTTCCAAAAGAGCCTGGGACCGGAGCGGATCGCACCCTTTCGCGAGCACCTCACCGACGTGATCGTCGCCATGGGTCAAGACCTGCACTTGGGAACGCTGCTTCTCGCGCTGCTCGGTGCCTACTTCATGCTCCGCGTCCGCGCTGCGCGGAAATTCGGTCTCTTTTGGCTCACCGTCTGGCTCGTTTACATGATGGGTCGAGCCTTACTCGGTTTTGTGCATGGCAATCCCGATGCATTGGCGTACTTCATGATGGCTTACGCCTCGGTGGGTGTGTTCGCCGGGTTCGCCCTTGGCGTCGTCCTCTCGGCGGTCGCGGAGGCAGCTCCGGGTCGACCAAGGCTGGTGCCGGCGCTCGGTGCGATCGTCGCATTGGCGTCGCTATTTCAATTTGCCCGTTCGTACGAGGAGGCTTCGCTTGCGAACTTCGTTGATACGGATGTCTTCGACGACGGCCTGCGCCGCTCACTTCCCGCACGCGCGGTGGTGTTGGCCCACAATCCAAATACGATCTTTCGCTTCTGGGGCGGAGAGGCCGAAGAGCTGAACCGACCCGACGTCACGATGGTGCCGCTCCCAATGTCGAGCTACCCGAAACTGGTCGATCGGCTCGTCTCCGACGAGCCCGAGCTCAAACTGTTGCTGAGGAACTATGTCCTCGACGGCCAGCTCAACGCAGCCGACCTTCAGAGTCTTGCCGCGCTGCGACCCGTGTTCATCGAGATGGACATCCGGGTTGCCACCGAGATGTTCGACATGTTGGTGCCCGAACAGCTCTATCACCGGGTCCTCACCGCCGACATCACCGAGACTGACGAAGGGCAAGCGATGCAAAGGCACGGAAAGCTCTGGGATGACATCGACGCGCGCATCGGTGAGCCGCATGACGCGCAGACCGAGGTTCAGCTCCTGTGGCGCCACTACAACGATGCACTCTATTTTGCGGGCGTTGGTGATCTGCACGGGGCCCGGCGAAGCGTGGGAGCGGGGCTCTCGTTGAACCCCCACGCGGCGGAGCTCCTGCTGATGCAAGACGCCCTCAAGCACGCCCCTTCAGGTGAACCCATCGACATCGCCCCGTTTCGCGTCCAATGAAATGGGGTCTGACCGTTTTTCAACGTGCTTGGCGCTCGACGCGGCGGGCGTGGCGGTAGACTTCGTAGAGGCGTTGACGAATGGCCGGCGGGACGCTTTTTCGTAGGTCGATCTTCCAGCCCGCAGGTTGTTCGATCAAGACGATAGGCGTGTAATCGGGCGCTGTAGACGATGAGCGCACGTAAGCCGTGTTTCCTTCGATGTCGATCATGAGCTCGTCCTTGGCGGCAACCAGCTGCCCGAAGACGAAGCCACCAAGCCCCTGGTCGTGCTCGCCCTGCCAGTTGGAAAAGCAGCTTCGGAAGAGGTTCTCGTCGACGAGCTTGAAGCGTTCGCGAGCCTGAAGCCGCCGGCGGATCTCTGCTTGCGGGACGTCCCGGACATCGTACGCGCGAAACAACGTCTCGATGGTTGCGTTCGGAGATTCGAAGCCCGAGGATGCGGACTCGGCCTTGCACGAAGTCAGCGCAAGCAGGACGGTGGCGGCGATGGTAAAGGCTCGCACATAGCTGTTATTGCTTCGTTTTTGTGGGTTGTCCACCCATTGACGCGTCGCGTGACATGCTTAACTTGCCGCGAACGCAGGAAAAGCAATGCGATTGGATCGACTTACCACCAAAACACGCGAGGCTTTGGTCGCGGCGCAGCAGAACGCGACCGACCGTGGGAATCCCGAGGTCTACCCGGAGCATCTAATGCTCGAGTTGCTTGCGCAGGCCGACGGGCTGGCACCCGCGATTCTCGAGAAGGCCGGTGCGGACCTGCAAGGTTTGATCCGGGCGGAGGGCGCAATCCTCGACAAGATGCCCAAAGTGGCCGGAGGGTCCGAGCCCGGGATCTCCCGACGGCTGCGCAATCTGTTGACGGCGGCGTGGAAAGAGACCGAAGAGCTCAAAGACGAATACACTTCTGCGGAGCACGTGCTCCTCGCTGCATATGGCGACGCGCAACTCAAGCAGGCGCTCGAAGCACAGCGGGTGGATCGCAAGAAACTCCTCGAGGCGCTCCAAGAGGTTCGCGGAACGCAGCGAGTGACCGACCCGGATCCAGAAGGGAAGTTTCAAGCGCTCGAGAAGTATACGCGCGACCTGACCGAAGCAGCGCGCCAAGGTAAGACCGATCCGGTGATCGGACGCGACGAAGAGATCCGCCGCGTGATGCAGGTGCTTTCGCGCCGTACCAAGAACAACCCCGTGTTGATCGGCGAGCCAGGAGTCGGCAAGACGGCGATCGCCGAAGGGATCGCGCACCGCATCGCGCAAGGCGACGTCCCCGAAGGTCTGAAAGAAAAACGCCTCTTGGCGCTCGACCTCGCGGCGATCGTCGCAGGCTCGAAGTACCGCGGCGAGTTCGAGGAGCGCCTCAAGGCGGTGCTGAACGAGATCGAGGCCGCCAAAGGCGGGATCATCCTCTTCATCGACGAGCTTCATACGCTGGTCGGCGCAGGTGCCGCCGAGGGCTCGATGGACGCCAGCAACATGCTCAAGCCGGCCCTCGCGCGTGGGGAGCTACGGTGCATCGGCGCAACTACGCTCGACGAGTATCGAAAACGCATCGAAAAGGACGCCGCGCTTGCACGGCGCTTCCAGCCCGTATTTGCCGGTGAGCCATCGGTGCCCGATACAATCGGGATCTTGCGAGGGCTGAAAGAGCGCTACGAGATTCACCATGGCATTCGGATTCAAGACTCGGCAATCGTCGCCGCAGCGACGCTCAGCCATCGGTACATCACCGACCGTTTCTTGCCTGACAAGGCGATCGACTTGGTCGACGAGGCTGCGTCACGACTGAAGATGGAGATCGACTCGCTCCCGGCCCCGATCGACACCCTCGAGCGCAAGGTGATGCAGCTCGAGATCGAGCGACAGGCGCTCAAGAAGGAGAAGGACGACGCGAGCAAGAAGCGCCTCGACGAGCTCGAAATGGAGCTCTCGGAGCTTCAGGAGCAGCGCGACATCATGCGCGCGCAGTGGCTGCGCGAAAAGGACCTGATCACCGAGATTCGCGAAAAGAAGGAACTCGTTGAAAGCCTCCGACTCGACCTCGAAAGGGCTGAGCGCACCGCGGATTTCGAGACGGCGGCCCGCCTTCAATACGGCGAAGTCCCGGCAGCCGAAGCGGCGGTGACCCAAGCTCAGCAAAAGCTCGCCGAAGTGCAGACCAACACTTCGTTCCTGAAGGAAGAGGTCACCGACGAAGACATCGCCGAAGTGGTGTCGAAGTGGACCGGAATCCCGGTCAGCAAGATGCTCGAAGGCGAAAAAGAGAAGCTCCTGCACATGGAGGACCGGCTTCGCGATCGCGTGATCGGCCAAGACGAAGCGGTCGTTGCCGTGTCAAACGCGGTGCGCCGCTCGCGGGCAGGATTGAGCGAGCCCAATCGACCGATTGGGTCGTTCCTCTTCTTGGGTCCGACCGGTGTCGGCAAGACCGAGCTCGCGCGCGCCCTCGCCGAGTTCTTGTTCGACGACGACAAAGCGATGATTCGACTCGACATGAGCGAATACATGGAAAAGCACGCGGTGGCTCGCTTGATCGGTGCACCGCCAGGCTATGTCGGTTACGAGGAAGGCGGCCAGCTCACCGAGCCCGTGCGACGCCGCCCCTACTCGGTCGTGCTTTTCGATGAAGTCGAAAAAGCCCACCCAGACGTGTGGAATGTCCTGCTGCAGGTGCTCGATGACGGGCGCCTCACCGACGGCCATGGCCGGACGGTCGACTTCAAGAACGTAGTCGTCATTCTGACCTCGAACGTCGGCTCCCATCACATCATGGCGCTCGACGACGACGAGGCGATGCGTAAAGCGGTCATGGAAGATCTACGCGACTCGTTCCGCCCGGAGTTTCTGAACCGGCTCGACGAGACGATTATCTTCCACCGACTCGACCGGGCCCAGCTTCGGGCGATCGTCGACGTCCAGCTTCGCAACTTCGAGAAGCGGCTCGTCGATCGCGAGCTCACGCTCGCGATCTCAGACGAGGCCAAGGATTTCCTCGCCAACGTCGGCTACGACCCGGCCTACGGCGCACGGCCGCTGAAGCGCGCGATCCAACGCTACCTCGAAAACGGATTGGCCGAGGACATCCTCGCAGGACGCTTCGCGGCGGGCGACGTGATTCGCGTCGGTACGGGCGATGGCAAGCTCGTCTTCGAAAAGGCCGGGGAAATCGGTGCGGAAGCACCCCGAGCTACAGCCGAATAAGACCTGCGATCGCAGTACGTTAGGAGAGTTACTCACGGCAAATCTGGGACTCCTTGCGCCCACGTGTACACTGTGTAAGCCTCTCGCGCTCTTACGGAGGAGCAAACGCATCCATGGTCGAGACCGTACAAGTCAAACCAATCGAAGTTCACGTCGGTGATCGTGGGCTCGAGCGTGCGGTCAAGCACCTCAAGCGGAAGATGGCGACCGAGGGAATCCTCCGTGAGCTCAAACGCCGCCGTCACTACATGAAGCCCTCGATCAAGAAGCGGAAGAAGGCCGCCGAAGCCGCTCGGCGCCGTCGCAAGCGCGTTCGTCAAATGAACGAAGGCCCGAGCTTCTGAGCTTCAGAGCGACGGGGGCTTTTCGGTTGCGGGTTCGAGCCGTCTTCCGGGGCTCCACTCGGTGCGCAGCTCCGTACGGGTTTCGAGGAAGCGAGCGAGGCGATGAAAATCGCTGCCCGTCTCGATGAAGCGCACCTCGGTTTGAAGCGTCTTTGGGTCGATGAGCTTGGAGAACTCGACGTATTGGAGGTCGAGCTGGCCGCTGACGCTGACCATGTAACCGTCGAGATCCTCCTCGACCAACGCGCGAAAAGCTCCGATTCCGAGTTGGCTAGCGAGCATGACATCGAAGGCGTGCGGCGGTGAGCAACGCGACTCGTAGCCGAGCTGAATGTGGCGCACCTTCTTGCGTCGCCCCGTGCGCTCTTCGTATCGAATCTGCACTCGATCCGATACCATCTTGGCGAGATCGAACGCGCTCAGCCGAATGTGGCCGTGCTCGTCCCGCGGGAGGCCCACCAATGAGTTCTCGGGCAACAGCTCGGCGAGCCCCTCGGCCAGCACAATCGAGCCGTAGTGCTGTTCGCGCTTTTCCCGCGCCAACATCAGGTCGACGATCCGATCGACGAGCGCGGTGATCGAGAGTCGGTGGGAGATGACTTCGGCGCCGGTGTGTGGATCGGTGGCCTTTTCTTCGATAGCCAGGTCTCCTTCCACGTCCTCCGTCGACAGCACCATGTTCGCCTCGCCCGCGATCGCGACTCCATAAGAAAGCCAACCGGCCTTGCGGCCCATCGTCTCCACGATGAAATAGCTGCTGGTTGCGATGCAATCGGCGCGAAGGTTCAGGAGCTCTTTGGCCATCACGTCGACGGCAGTGAAGAAGCCGAATGTGAAGTCGATGCCCCGGTAGTCGTTGTCGATCGTCTTCGGCAAGTGCACGATGCGAATCCGCTCATCGACTGCGACGTGATGCCGCTGATACTCATAGAGGAAGTTCGCGGTCTTGAGCGTGTCGTCGCCACCGATCGAAATCAGCGCATCGACCTCCAAATCCGCGAGCGCGTGATGGATACGAGCAAGTCGCTCGGTCTTTTCGGGGTCCAAAAGGTCGGCAGGGGCCTCGATGCCCGCCCCTGGGTTCACGCGGGCCGTGCCGATGATCACGCCCCGCGTATTCCGAAGGCCACGGATGTCTCTCGGCGTGAGGCGGCGATAATGCTCGCCCTCGATCATCGGCTGTGCCGCAGCGTCGTACTCTTGGAGATTGGTGTAACCGTGAAAGATGCCGAGCACCTCGACCCCCGCCTCGAGAAACGAGGTGGCGGCGGCCGCGATCACGGCGTTGGCTCCCGGCGCAGGCCCGCCCGAAAAGACCACTGCGACTCTCTTCGCTTCGCTCACCACGACACACTCTACCGAGGTGCAGCACGGTTAACAAGCCAACGAGCGTAGGCTTGCCACTGCTCTCGTCAGGCGCTCTACTCGTGCCCATCGCAATGGCCATCGATCCCACAACGGTCGGTTATCAAACCGATTCGATCGAGTTCTGCCATACGTGGCGGGATACCGTCCTCTATGCGCTCGGGGTCGGGGCAACCGCCGACACGAATCTGGATTTCTTGTACGAAGGACGTGGCCCAAGAGTCCTCCCGACCTTTGCCTCGATTCCGACCTTTGCGGCCTTTGATGAATTGGTGGACAAAATCGGCTGCGACCGGCTGGGCATCGTGCATCACAGCCAGCGACTCGAGGTCTTGAAAGCCCTGAAACCCAACGCTTGCTTGGAAGTGACCGGTCGCGTCGCCGGCCTCTACGACTTGAAGCGGGTCGCCATGTCGGTGTTCGATATCGAGGTGAATGACGAGAAAGGCGACACCGTGGCACGAGGGGTGGTCACGCTCGTGCTCCGCAACGATGGAAAATTCGGCGGCGACCGACCTCCGCGGAGCAAACGGATCCCCCCGCCCGAACGCGAACCGGACTTCGAGGTGCGCGAGACGGTCCCGCCGACCCAAGCGCTGCTCTATCGGCTGAGCGGCGATCACAATCCACTGCACGTCGATCCCGAGTTTGCGGCCAAAACAGGGTTCGATCGCCCGATTCTGCACGGCCTCTGTACGCTTGGGTACGCGGGGCGCGTGGTCCTGAACGAGGTATGCGACGGTGACCCGGAACGATTCGCGGCGCTTCAAGGGCAATTCAGCGCACCGGTGTACCCAGGCGACACCCTGGTCATCCGAGGCTGGAAAGCAGAGGACCGCGTGTTCTTGAGTGTGATGACCGACGAGCGACCCGCCGACGTTTGCCTGAGCAACGCGTATGCGGAGCTTCGTTAGCGCAGCTGCCGATTTTTCGTCTTGCCGAGGCGTGGATCCACACACAGGGTTACGGGGTGTCGCGGATGATGCTTTCTGGCTGCCTTTTCGCCCTTGGGCTGGGGCTCGGCGCAGGCTGCGCGACCGAGGCACCCGCCGCGCTCGAGCCTCCGCCGCCGCCAGTTCACGCCAAGACCCTCGAACCCGAGGCGATGACCCCGACATCGACCTCAACCGCCGAGATCCTGGCCAACCGACAATCAGACATCCGATCGGAGACTTCCGGCCGGGTCGTGGCGGTTCACGTCGAAGCCGGCGATCGCGTGGAGGCGGGCGAGGTGCTGCTTCGGCTCGACGTCGGTCGCCCGGCGTCGGCAGTCCAAGCCGCGCAGGCTGCCGTGGCGCAAAGCGATGCGAGGCTCGATCAAACAGAGCGAGAGCGCGACCGAACCGAACGACTCGTGCAAACGGGAGGCTTACCCGAACAAAGGCTCGATGACGCCCGCGACGCGGTGCGCATGGCGTCGGCCGCCCGCGACGCGGCCAGAGCCGAAGCTAGGCTCGCTCGGCGAGGCCTGACCGAGGCCGTGGTGCGCGCTCCGTTCGGTGGAACGATCGTCGAGCGTGCGATCGAAGTCGGCGAATGGGTGGCTCCCGGAAGCCCGCTCTTGACCCTGGCCGACACGAGTCTTCTCAAGGCCCGCGTGCTGCTCGATCCCCGCGAGGCCCTCGACGTGGCGGTCGGCTCCAAAGTCGAAGTGTCGGTGTTCGCGCGTCCAGGAGAAACCTTCACGGGCCGGGTGGTGCGCGTCGGCGAGGTGATCAACCCGCGGACGAGGCGGCTGCCGGTCGAGATCGAAATCGATGATCCAATTACTCGACTTCGCCCGGGGCTGGTCGCCAGGTTCACCGTCGAAACCGGAGATCCGAAGCTAGTCCTGCGCGTGCCACTCGAAGGGGTGTTCGAGCGTTTCGGGCGCCAGCACGTGTACGTCATCGAAGATGGGATCGCCCATCGGCAGACGGTATTGATCGGCTCGGTGCGGGGCGGCTTTGCCGAAATCAAAGAAGGTCTAAACGTCGGGGATACTGTCGTTATCAAAGGCGTCGCGCGCGTGGTCGACGCCTCGAAAGTGCTCGTGGTGCCGGTCGAAGCCGCGACCGCATCGACCGCCGAGCAAGCCGTGGAGCCATGAGCATCCCGAGCTTCGCAGTCAGGCAGCCGGTGCTCGTCAACTTGGTCGCGATCTCCATGGTCTTGGTTGGCGCCCTCGTGTTGAGCGACATGCACCGAGAGTCGCTGCCGACGATGCCCACTGGCTGGGGGAACGTAACGACGGTCTACGTGGGGGCATCGCCCGAAGAGATCGAGCAGTTGGTCGCGATTCCGGTGGAGAACGCGGTGGCGAGCGTCGACGACGTCGAGGAGATCTGGGCGACCTCGAAAGAAGGTGTCTCGTACGTGAGCTTCAAGTTCAAGGCGGCCGTCGAAGACATGACGAGCGCGATGATGGAGATCTCGAACGAGGTCAATCGAATCGACGACCTCCCTGTCGACGCCGAACGCCCGATCGTCCGGGAGTTCAAGGTCGACTTCCCGACGATTGCCGTGGCCGTACGCGGCGAGGTCACCGAGGCGGTGCTCCGCCAGGTTGGCAAGGACTTGGCCGAACGGATCGAGCGGATCGACGGGGTCTCTGGGATTTGGCGGAACGGCATTCGTGACCGCGAACTACGCGTGGACGTCGATCCAGATCGGCTCGTAGCCCACCAGCTGTCGCTCACTTCGGTGACCCAAGCCCTACGACTTCGGGCGGCAAACGTCCCTGCAGGGACGACCAAAGGCGGTGGGGACACCCGCCTCGTCCGCGGCATGACCCGCGTCGACAATGCGGTCGAGCTTGCGAAAGTGGTCATCCGTCCCGACCCCATGGGAGGCTCCGTTCGTGTCGGCGACGTAGCAGAAGTTCAGGACACTCTTGCGCCGGGGAAGTACAGCGGGCGCGTCAACGGCGAGCCGGCCATCGTGCTCACGGTCCGAAAAGACGAGCAGTCCGACAGCATTCGCATCAGCGAAAGCGTGCATGCGCTGGTGGACGATTTTCGGAAGACGCTGCCCCAGGGCGTGACTATCGACACGTTCGGCGATGCCGCACACGAGGTTGAACGCTCGCTAGACACCCTGTACGCGAATGCGGCCGCCGGCTTGTTGTTGGTCTTGCTCCTGCTCTGGGTGGCAATAGGCGCACGAAACGCGATGATGGCCGCGGTGGGTCTCCCGGTTGCGTTGGCCGGAGCGATCGTCGCGATGGACATGATGGGCATCACCATCAACATGATGTCGCTCGTCGCATTGATCCTCTGCTTGGGTGTCGTCGTCGACGACGCGATCATCATCATCGAGAACATCTACCGGCACATGGAGGAGGGGATGCCTCGTCGCCGTGCCGCCGTCGTCGGCACCGAGGAGGTTTTCTGGCCGGTCGTGTCTTCGACGCTCACCAGCTGGGCCGCGTTTCTGCCCCTTCTCTTGATGGAGGGCGTCCTCGGTCAGTTCTTCGCGATCATCCCGAAAGTAGTCGTGGCCGCGCTGGCCGCGTCGCTGATCGAGGCGATGTTCATTCTGCCGAGTCACATGGCGGATTTCGGCAAACTCGGGACGCAGGGGGGAAAGTCAGCACCCCCGGAAACCCGCTTCCAAAGAGCCAAGCGTCGGATCACGGTGGGTTACGAACGGGTTTTGCGCTGGTCGCTCCAGCATCGCGCAACCGTCGTGTTCGGCTGTTATGCCTTGTGTGGAGTGCTCATCGTCGGAGCCTTGGCGACCAAGGACGTCATTTTGTTCAACGAAGGGGATGTGGACATGTTCGATGTGCGCGTCCGGATGCCCACCGATGCCTCGAAAGAGGAAACCGAGCAGCTCCTCGCCAAGCTCGAAGATCGGATCCGGGCACTCGAAAACGCCGACATCGAAGCGACGCTCGCGGTCCGAGGGATGGCGCGGACCGACATGGGGATCGACACTGGCGACCACATGGGGATGGTCACGGTCTTCGTCGTTCCCGCAACCCAACGAAGCAGCCTTCATGGAGGTCGCGACCTCTTTAGCCAGGTCAGCGGCCTCTACGACGACGTCGTCGGACCCGCGCGACTCGAAGTCGTCGAGGTACGCCCCGGACCACCGCGCGGGGCGCCGGTCGCCGTCCGGGTGCGGGGAAACGACCAGGAGCGTCTCGTCGAGCTCGCGGAGCAAGTCCTTGCGGAGGTCAGGAGAACCCCGGGCACGAGGAACGCGAACCACGACTACGAGCTCGGCAAGCAAGAGCTGCAAATCAAAGTCGACGAAGAGCGCGCTGCGTTGAATGGGCTTACCCCGGAAGCGGTCTCGGCGTGGCTTCGGAGCGCGTTCGGCGCAACACCGGCGGCAACACTTCGCGATGGAGACGACGAGATCGACATCGTGGTTCAGCTAGCGGAGGAGGTGCAGAGCGACCCCGAGCGGATTGCGTCACTTCGGCTCATTACTCCTACGGGCGACGAGGTGGCGCTTCGGGAGATCGCCGATGTGACCCATGGGCGCGGCGCGGGAGAGATCCAGCGCTATCAACAGAAGCGCATGGTTTCGGTGCTCTCAAACATCGATGAAGAGGTCACGAACAGCGGTGAGGTCAACTCGGTCTTGAAGAAGAAGCTTGCGCCTCTCGAAGCCGCAAACCCCGACATCCGCTTCGAGTATGGCGGCCAGTGGGAAGAGACTCAGGAATCGGTCGAGTCGCTGTTCCAGGCGTTCGTCATCGCCATGCTTCTCATCTACACGATCCTGGCCACGCAGTTTCAGAGCTTTTCTCAGCCTGCAGTCGTGATGGCTGCGATCCCACTGTCGTTCATCGGTGTTAGCGCTGGGTTCTTGTTGACGGCAAAGCCGGTAGGCCTGATCGCCCTCGTGGGCGTCGTCGGCCTGACCGGAATCGTCGTGAACGATTCATTGGTGCTGGTCGACTTCATCAACAAACGGCGCCAACGCGGGATGGCGCTGGACGAAGCGATTGTCGAAGCGGGGCGGTTGCGGTTGCGACCGATTTTCTTGACCAGTGTGACGACGATCGCCGGCCTTCTCCCCCTGTCGCTGGCGAGCGAAAGCTTGGCGCACCTCGCACCCATGGCGCAGGTGATCGTATGGGGCCTGACCTTTTCGACGGTGCTCACCCTATTGGTGGTGCCGTGCCTCTATCGACTCGACATCGATCTCGCGGCTCGGGCTTCGGATTTGGTTGCACCCTTCAAACGCTGGGTCACCGATCCCGGAGCTGCGAAAGTCGAGGACACCGCGGACACGACCGCCGACTGACGTCGCCCCCATGGCGATCCGCGCCGAAGCTGCTAGGCGCAGGGCATGGCGAAACGATTCGAAAACCAAGTCGTGTGGATCACCGGGGGAGGAAGCGGTATCGGACGAGCCCTCGCCCTTGCATTCGCTGAAGAGGGCGCCACCGTGGCAGTGTCGGGGCGTCGCCGAGAGCGACTCGAGCTCGTCGTTACCGAGATCGTCGGCAACGGTGGAAAGGCACTAGCCGTGCCTTGCGACGTTACTGACGAGGCCTCGATAGAGCGCGCCGTGCGACAAGTGGTCGAAACGCTCGGGCGCCTCGATGTCACGGTTGCCAATGCGGGCTTTTCCGTGGCGGGCAAGATTGCGAAGTTGTCGGCCGAGGACTGGCGGCGGCAGCTCGATGTCAACGTCATCGGCCTCGCGATGACCGCCCGATACTCGATCCCGCACCTCATGGAGCACTCAGGCCGTTTGGTGCTCGTCGGAAGCGTGGCCAGCATGCTCGCGACGCCTGGCGTGGGCGCCTACTCCGCATCGAAATACGCCGTCCGCGCGATCGGTCAGACCCTGGCCGTCGAGCTGCACGGCACAGGGGTGAGCTGCACGACGATCCACCCGGGCTTCATCGAAAGCGAGATCGCGCAGGTCGACAATCGAGGTGTGTTCGATGCGAGCCGCGAGGACACACGACCGCAAAAGCTCATGTGGCCCGCCGATCGTGCCGCCAAGGCGATGATCGACGCCATTGCCGCTCGAAAGCGAGAGCACACGTTCACCGGCCACGGCAAGGTGGGCGCTTTCGTCGGCCGGCACCTCCCGGGATTGGTGCATCTGGGGCTCACCCGCGCGAAGTAGCGCTATTGCACCACGAAGCGGGTCATGATCAGGATGTAGCTCTCCTTTTGCGAGCCGAGGGTCTGCCGGAGAGCACCTTCGATGGCGAACTTGCCCTTGTTGAAACCCGCACTGGCTGTGATCTGATTGAGATTGCGCCCGCTGTCGCGCCGATAGCCGGCCCGGAGGGGGGCTACTTCCCCGGCGATGAACTGGACCCCCGCACCTGCCACGAGCTCGTTTCTTTCGAAAGTCGAGAGATCCACCAAAATGTCGCCGCCAAAACTGACGCTCTCGATGGGCGCAAGGCTCACGCTGCCGCCGGCCATTTGTGGCGCGAGCGACGAGCGGGTCTTGATCAGGTTGTATCCGAGGCCGGCGACTTTGAGCCAAGGTATCGGGGTGATGGTCATCGACGCGTCCAACGTGACGCCGTTGAACGTTGGCGCTAGCGGCTGCCCGTCGAAGGACTCGGCGCGCATCCGGCCCCATCGGACCCCAAGGCCGACGCCGAGCTGTTCGATCACTTGAATGCCGACGGCCGTACGCCAATCCCAGCCCTTGTACCGACGCTCGCTGCCACTGAAGATCCCTCGAAAACCGGTGCCAAGGGCGAGCTTCTTGGCGGTCGTGGAGTCGGTGACCGCGCTTCCAATCGTCCAGTAGGTGTTGCCCCCGCCGGGAATGATCTGCGAGAACGCTTCGATATGGTAAGCGGACACCGCGGCCATGTTCGATGCGTTATACGCGAGCGCCGAAGTCCCGGTGGCTCCCGCGCGGGCGCCTGCACCCATGCCTAAGGTGTACGGCGTCTCGAAATTGTCTTCTGGTGGCAGCTGAGGGTTCGCCGGTTCCGCGACGCCGCTCGGTGCCACGGTCTGGGCAAGCACGGCGGCAGGCGAGCATAACGTGGTCACAAGACCGACGGTCGCGGCCGCCCAAAAAGCTCGTATTTTCCACATGGTTCGCGTCCCGGGCGAAGCTAGCAGCGTTAGATCACTCATCCAAATTGTCTGCCTGGCGCCCCGGGACTGACGCATGAACGCTACGACGTGGACCATTGTTCCTGCCTGGAAGTGCCGTGCAGGCGCCAAAGCCGACCACCTCACTCGGTGGGAACCCGGTGGACAAACTGTGGAGCCCTCGCGCGCACACCATCGATCACGCGCGATCGTTACGCGCAAAAAAATCAATACGCTGTGGATGATCGACGAGCGAGTTGCACGTCGATGTTGCGCGAACGATAACAAGTCGTAATTCGAAGTGATTGCAACAGCTTGTCAACAGCAAAGCAACGGCTCGTAACGCAGTGCGTGTTGCTGTCAAAAAAACGGCATTTGAATCTTTCGCGATCCCAAGTGTTTAGAAGTTTGTTGTGGGATCACCGTAGACGCACTCGAAACAGGCTGCTAGTTTCGCGGCCCTTCACTGGAGGAGCGCCAACCGAATCGGCGGATGGTAAAAGGTGAACGGTAACTCGCCCTGAGCAACGTGTGGACGACTTGGGGACGAAGACGCTGATGTGCGCGGTTTTCGGGGTAGGGAGACGATGGAACAATTGTGGGAACGGACACTTGGCAGTCTGAAGTCGCATCTCTCCTCGGAGAACTTCGAAACCTGGCTCCAACCCGTTCAGTTTGGCGGGGTCGAGCCGGATTCCATCGTTCTACGCATCCCGAACCAGTTCTTCGCAGATTGGATATCGGCGCACTACCTCGATCTCATTTTCGACACGCTCGATCGTGAGGCAGGCGACTCGAACGTACCGAAGAAGGTCCGCTGGGAGCTGGACGAAACCCTGCGTGAAAAAGCACAAGCTGCGCGAGAGTCGACAAAACGCCCTCCGCCGAGGGCGACTCCTCGTGAGCCGTCGGTCTTTTCAGACCTCAATCCAAAGTATCGCTTCAAGAATTTCGTGGTGGGGCCCGCAAATCAGCTTGCACACGCCGCAAGCGTCGCGGTCGGCTCCGATCCCGGTTCTCGCTACAACCCGCTTTTCATCTACGGCGGGGTTGGGCTCGGCAAGACCCATTTGGTCAACGCGATCGGTCATACCATCCTCCAACGCAATCCCCGCGCCCGCATCCGCTACGTTTCGGCTGAGCGCTTTACCAACGAGTTCATCTGGTCACTACAGAATCACGAGATCAGCGCGTTTCGAGACCGTTATCGCTCGCAGTGCGACGTCTTGTTGATGGATGACATCCAGTTCCTCGCAGGGCGTGAGCAAACTCAAGAAGAGTTCTTTCATACCTTCAACGCCCTCTATCACTCGGACAAGCAGATCGTCGTCACCTCCGACGTCTACCCCCAACAGATCTCGGAGATGCAGGAACGCCTGGTCAGTCGCTTTCAGTCCGGGATGGTCGCCGACGTGCAGGTTCCCGAGCTCGACACTCGAATTGCGATCCTGCAAAAGAAGGCGGAGACCGAAGGGATCGCGCTCGTGAGCGAGGTGGCGCTTTTTTTGGCACAGATGGTTCGCAGCAACGTGCGTGAGCTCGAAGGAACACTCCTCCGGGTCGCCGTGAAGGCGGAGCTCTTGGGTCAGCCCATGGGGCTCGAGCTCGCCAAGGAAACGATGCGTCAGGTGACTCCGAACCAAGACATGGCGACTACCGTCGAGGACATTCAACGGATCGCATGCGGGTACTTCGGTGTCCGTTTGACCGACTTGAAGTCCCGTCGCCGGCATCGCGCCATCAGCTTTCCCCGGATGGTGTCGATGTACATTTGCCGTCAGCGTCTCGGCACCAGCTATCCTGAGCTCGGCGAGCGCTTCGGGGGAAAGGACCACACCACGGTAATCAGCGCCGTACGCAAGATCAGCGGCTTGATCGAAGAGCAAGACGAGCGTGTCTTGAGCGCCGTGGGCGCCATCGAACGCAAGCTAGGCATCTGAGAGCCGAAGGTGCTGAACCCGCTTTCTCAGGGCTCTCCTGCGCGGTTCTCCTGCGCCTAGCAGGCCGGGCCTTTCGCACACTTTTGGTGTATACCCGCCCCTGTGCGCGAAGTGCGATCAAGCTGGGGAACGCACCTGTGGATGATGCGGGGTTCGATCAATCCCCACTTAGCGCACGATCAACCACGTCACCAAAGTTCGCTCAAACCTTAGTTCTTCCGCTTGGTTACATTGCTTCATTCACAATTCACAGCTGTTAAGACGACGACGAGATCTTTAAATTAAGGATCCTAAGCAGTGGATAAACAGACAACGCCTTTCATTGGAGTCATGGAGTAACCCAACATGGAGCTTACGATCGAGAAGCAACAGTTCCTCCGTGGTCTCGCACGCACACACGGAGTCGCGGATCGCAAAAGCTCGATGCACATCCTGTCGAACGTGTTGCTGTCGGCAGAAGGGAACGACACCCTTCGGCTTTCTGCCACGGATCTCTATCTTGGAGTCACCGCGGTCGTTTCTGCGAAGATCAAAGAGGGTGGCACCATAGCCGTGTCGGCTCGCACCCTATTTGACATCGTCAAGAATCTTCCTGACGGCGAAGTGAGCTGGAAGCTGAGTGACAGTCATGCGGTAGAGCTGAGCTGTGGAAAGGTGCGTTACCGAATTCCTGCGATGCCCGGCGAAGATTTCCCTCCTCTGCCCAATGCTGGCGACGCCGACTTGGTCGAGCTCGACGCTTCCGTCCTGGCGGATCTGATCGCGCTCACGCAATACTCGATGTCTCACGATGACACCCGTCCGCATTTAGCGGGAACTTTGTTCGAGTGCGATGGAAAGGTCGTCCGTATGGTGACGACCGATGGTCACCGGCTATCGAAAGCCGAGCGCAAGGTTCCTGGAAAAGGCCCCAAAGGCAAGATGAAGAGTTTCAGCATGCTCGTGCCCCACAGAGGCATATCCGAGCTCAAGCGTCTTCTCGAAGACGTCAAAGCCACAAAGGGTAAGGGCGATGCGGAGACGACCATCGAGATTGCAACCGCAGGGGGTAATGCGTTCTTTCAACGCGACGACCTCTCCCTGAGCGTGAAGCTGGCAGACGAGCATTTCCCACCGTATGAGAAGGTGATCCCAAGCAAGCAGAGCCGAACGGTGATCGCTGCCCGGGGCCCCTTGGTCGAAGCGCTCCGCCGGATCAGCCTCGTCGCCAACGACAAGAGTGGCGGCGTGCAGCTGATAATCGAGCCTGGCACCCTGCGGTTGCAGAGCCAAAATCCCGACGTGGGCGAGGGCAGCGAAGAGGTAGACGTGGATTACGCGGGCGATGATCTACGGATCGGGTTCAACGCAAGGTATCTCCTCGATGCCCTCGGTGCGCTTCCCTACGACGAGATCGCCTTGGAGCTCAGTGGGGAGCGTGACCCCGGGGTGCTCAAGCCGGTCGGAAACGGATCAGAGTTCATCGGCGTCATCATGCCTATGCGCATTTAGGGCCGGGCCGTTGTCTGGTGATTCGCGCACGGTCGAAACGCCAACCCGAGTCGTGGTGTTGCGTGCTCGTGGGTTTCGAAACCTCGCGCCGCTGGCGTTCGAACCCGGTCCTCATTTCAACGTCATCCACGGAGACAACGGCGCCGGGAAGTCGAATCTTCTCGAGGCGATTCATTACCTCGGGGCGCTCAAGAGTTTTCGAGGTGCCAAGCGCGACGACCTGATCGGGCTCGATTCCGATACCGCCCTGCTCGACGCCACCATCTCAGGCGGCGCTGCACCTCACAAGCTTCGTGTGGAGCTCGGGAGATCCGAGCGCCGCCGCCTCCAGCTCGATCAAAAGCGACCACGCTCGAGCAGCATTTGGCATCAAACGGTCCAGATGGTGCTTTTTCATCCCGGCGACCTCATGCTTGCCGTAGGAGGTCCCGACCGGCGTCGCGCTTTTCTCGACCGGATGCTCGAGCAAATCGACCCTATCTATGGGTCGACCCTGGCAACCTACGAGAAGGCCCTCCGGAGCCGCAACCGACTCTTGAAGGAGCCATCTGCCGAACGGCGTTCGGTACGCGCTTACGATGCCATCCTGAGCAAGGCAGGGGCCGTCGTGGGGAAGGCCAGAGCTCGATTGATCGACGACTTGGAGCCGAGGGTCACCCGCGCGTTCGCCGAGGTTTTCGGAGGTGATACTCCCCTCGGGGTTCGGTACCTGCCGCGGGTCGAGCCTACCGAGGAGGCGATCACCCAGGCGCTCGAGAGCTCGTTCGAGAAGGATTGCGCTCGAGGCTTCACGGCTGACGGTCCCCATGGTGATGACCTAGAGCTTCGACTTCACGACGTCGGCGCGCGTCATCACGGCTCTCAGGGTCAGCATCGGACGATCGTGTTGGCCCTGAAGACCGCCGAGCTCGATCTGTTGACCGAGCGCACCGGTCGGGTGCCGATCCTGCTGCTCGACGATGTGTCGAGCGAGCTCGACCGGAGCCGCAACCGGCGGTTCTTCGAAGTGCTGAGCCATGCGGGCGGGCAGGTCTTCCTGACCACCACGCATCCCGAGTTCATTTTGCTCGAAAACGACCGGGTCGACTTCCAGGTCGACGACGGATGCGTCACTCGATGATTTTAGCGCTCTTGATGTAATCGAGGTTCGGGAAGTTGTCCTTCAAGTAGGCGTTGCCCTGGGACTGAAGAAGCGCCTGCGACGGGCCACGGCCCCGTGGCGCACCTTCGCCATAACCGGCGTGGAGCGCGTCGACCGTGCTCATGTCTTTCACCTTCCCAAACGGGGAGAAGCCCATCCCATCGAGCCGCGAGTTATCGACGAAGTTGATGAAGAACTGGGTAGTTCGGGAGTTGGGGCCCGACGTAGCGAACGATACCGTCCCCCGGGTGTTGCTGCCCTTCACCGGATCGTCGGGGATCCGCTTCTCGCGCCACTCGGCATTGAGGGCCGGGTCACCACTGATGCCTACCTGCGCCATGAATCCGCCGATGACACGGAAAAACGCGACGTCGTCGTAGTAGCCATTTTGAACGAGCTCGTAGAAGCGGTCGGCGCCGTGTGGGGACCAGTCGCGGTGGACTTCAATCAAGATTGGGCCCTTCGTGGTGTCGAGCTCGGCCACGTATTGATCGGGCGCTTGGCTTGGCTTGTTGTCAGTCAGTTTGGCCTCCTCTTCTTTGCTCGGCGGTTCGGTTTCCTCGCCTGGATTCGGGGTGTTGGTCTTTTCGTTCTTGGAGCACCCGAAAACGAGCACCCCACTCAAGATCAGCAGCGCTGCGGTTCGCATGGGCGTACCTTGGCAAGCCCGCTACGGCGCGCAAGGCGGTCGTTTGGATGAGCGACGAGCGTGGGTCTCGAGGGCCTCAGCTCTCGAAAAGCCCGCGAAGCTTCTTGAGAAAGCTCGCCTGCTCCGGAAGGCTTTCAACGCCGAATTCGTCTGCGAGCTCGGTGATGAGCCTGCGTTGGCGGCGACTCACCTCGCGCGGGACCTCTACCACGACCGTCACGAGCTGATCGCCCTTACCATACCCCCCATACACGGAGATTCCTTTGCCACGCAAGCGGAAGACCTTCCCCGACTGGGTTCCTGGTGGCACCTTCATCACCACCGTTCCCTCGAGCGTCGGGACATCGATGCTTGCCCCGAGCACCGCTTGGGGAAACGAGATCGGGACGGACACCAAGATGTCGGCCTCTTGACGCTTGAAAAGTGCATGGTCGTGTACATGGATGTGTATGTGGAGATCCCCGTTGGCTCCCGCGACGGCCTCCCCCGCGCCCCGGACGGTTCGCACGGCACCATCTTGAACACCTGCTGGGACCTTCACGCTCATTGTTTCGGCTCGAAGCTTGGTCCCGGTCCCTTTGCATGCTTTGCACGGCGTAGGGATGTTCGTGCCGGTGCCGCGGCACCCGTGACACGGACGCGCTGCTGCGAAGAGTCCGCGTTGATATTTCACTTGGCCGCGTCCTTGGCAGATGTTGCACTTGTGAATGGGGGTTCCGGCCTGCGCGCCACTCCCGCCACACGTCGCGCACGGAGCAGGTCGGTTGACGTCGATGTTCTTCTCGACGCCCAGCGCGGCCTCGACAAACGAAATCTCGAGGTCGTATTTGAGGTCGCGACCGCCTCTACGCTTGCGTCGAGCCCCGCTGAAGACCTCGCCGAACAGCCCCTCGAGGATCTCGCTGACGGCGCCGAAGTCGCTTGTGTCGAACCCCGGACCATCGGTCGCGAAGGCGGCGTGACCATGACGGTCGTAGCGATGGCGCTTGTCGGGGTCGCTCAGCACGGCATAGGCCTCGCTCGCTTCTTTGAATGCGTCCTCGGCGGCGGGGTCGTCTGGATTGCGGTCCGGGTGGTATCGCATCGCGAGCGCGCGATAGGCTTGTTTGATCTCGTCGCCGGACGCGGTCTGGCTGACTTCGAGAATCACGTAGTAATCGCGCTGAGTCACGGGTTTCGCAGTGTAGACGCGCCGCGGAACGGCGCAAACGGCGTGGAAGAACCCAGCCGAATGTGGGAGGGGAAGAGGGTGCCAGCATTCGAGCTCGAGGTCGAAGCGGAAGATGACGGTGCGCGGCTCGATGTCGTGCTGGCGCGGCGCGCCCCCGGTCTGAGCCGAGGTCGAGTGAAGGCGCTTTTCGCACTGGGAGAGGTCCGGTTGAATGGGAGGCGCGCGAAGAAGAGCGCTTTGGTAGCAACCGGGGATCGCGTGACCCTCGAATCGCTTCCGGGCCCAGCCGACTTTCACGCGACTCCGGATCCGGCTCTCGACATCGATGTGGTCGTCGAACGTGGGGGATACGTGGTAGTCGAAAAACCCTCCGGCGTTCCGAGTCATCCCCTTCGAGAAGGCGAGCTCGGTACGTTGGCCGGAGCTCTCGTCGCTCGTTACCCCGAGATGCGCGGTGTCGGTTACCGCAAGCGCGAACCCGGAATCCTGCATCGCCTCGACAACGACACATCCGGGTTGATGCTTGCCGCTCGTGACCAATCGACTTTCGAGGCGCTTCGTGAGCAACTGCAGGCGGGCGAGATCGAAAAGCGATACGTCGCTCGCTGTGCCGGAATCGTCGTCGCGCCACAGATCATCGACGCTCCTATCGCCAACGACCCCCGCGACCGGAGAAAGGTTCGTGTCTGCCGTGACCCCCGTGAAATCAAACGGCTAGACGCTCAGCCTGCATATACGGAGATCTTGCGGAGCGAGCCGGACGAAGCTGGCTCGTGTGTCGAGGTGCGCGCCAACGATGCCCGCCGCCATCAAGTGCGTGTACATCTAGCGTCGATCGGCCATCCGCTCGTAGGCGATACGCTCTATGGTGGCCCGACCCTCCCTGGCCTCGACCGCCACTTTCTCCACGCCAGCTATCTATCCTTTACCGACCCGAAAACGGGTGCGCGTTCTGCCATCCGAAGCCCCTGAAAGTTCGCGAGAACTCGACGGTGACCGCAACGTCGTCAGAAGGGGATCCGCAGGCCGGCTTGGGAGATGACCTGATTTCCGAAGGCGTTGGTGTTCCAGCGATAGTTGAAGCTGATATCGAACTGGGCGCCCGCGATCGAGCGGTGGGCGCGGCCTTCGAGGAAAGATCCGAGGACCAAGAACTGGATGCCGACCTCGTTGACTTGAAACGCGCTCATCTTTGGGTCGTTGGTGACGTAGCGATCCTCGAACGTGTACGCGTTGGGGTCGTTCTTGTAGAAGAACGCCGACGTCTGTTTGTAGTAGCGGTAACGAAGGCGGGTTTGGAAGTATGGAGACATCTCCTGGTAAATGCGCACCTCTGGGTTGATCGCCGAGATCGACCAGTCATCGAAGTAGGATCGATAGATCGCCTGGAGCGAAGTGCGCGAACGCGGGATGTACCAAGCGACGCGCGAGTAGAGGAGATTGCGTAGGCGGAGGTCCGGGTGTTCTTCCGGGCGCTGTCCGCCGAGCACCGAACGATACGGATTCGCTAGAAACCCCGACTGCACCGTGAAGTCGTAGGCAACCTCGAAGATCAGCGTGGGCGTCAGAGCTTGCTCCCACCCGACCGCCATCGATACCGCATCGAGTCTTTCACCGAAATCGCTGCCGCGAGTACCGTCCTCGCCGGGCCTCATCTGCGTGCCTCCCCGGAAATTCTGGCCGATTTCGTCGTGTAAGTACGTCACCCGTCCGAGCAGCCGCGTGGCCCTGTCGGCAAGCCAAATCGACGGCTGAAAGAAGGCGCTGAACGAAAAGTAGTCCGGCTCCTTGCTGAACCGCGTGCCCCCCCACAGGTCGACCGGGTTTTCGCGATCAGAGAATTCGTGTCCACCCTTGATCGAAACATCGTGGCGGATTTCGTTGAAGCGGGTGTCCTCGAGGGCGCCGGCCGCGATGCTTGCGCTCGTGATCGAGTCGACGAGGTAGTCGACGCGGAGGCGGCTTCCCTGCGGCGCTTCGAGCTGCGCGATGATCTCGGGCGCCACCACCCGCGTGCTTCGATCCCAGTAGTAGTTTCCACGAAGTTGCACGTCACCGGTCCAAGTACCGGTCACCTCGTCGGCGTGGGAGCCACCAGGAGGCAGTCCGAGGAGAGCGATCCCGGCCACCAGTAGCACCCGAACGAACGCCCAACCCGGGCACCGTCGAAGAGCCGTCAGTTGCACCCGCAACCGCCGCCGGCGTTGCCGAGGCCCCCGGTGGCGCCCTCTCGGGCGTCGAGCACGTGCGAATAAAACTTCGCTTCGGTGGCTTCACGCTGGAAGTCCATACTCGGCCGGGACAGGTATTCGCGCTCATACGGCTTGACGGTCGCGCAGCCCCCGACCGCAAGAGCCGAAAAGACCGCAACAAGAACGCCAAGCTTGAGCGCTAGAAACCTGGGTTTTCGTCGATACCGTCGTCGGTGAGATGACGCGCGAGGGCGACGAGTGGAGTGAGGAATATGCGGGTGGTTGTTCGCAGCCATGGGTGCTCAGCAATGAAATCGGCGGCATACGGACCGACGACGTAATACACGTCGACGAAAGCCCGGCCGGCTCGGTTAGTCATCAGATAACGATCACGAAAGCGCCGAAGCGCCCAAATCTCGTCGGCAAGGGGCGACCCATAGGCGGCGGTCGCGACAAAGCACGGGGGGACGGTAGTGAAGTCGATGCGGGTCGTGGTCAAGGTTGCACGCGCTGCTGCGCTCCGTCCTTGGCAGATGTCGACGGCAGATATTTCGACCTCGTACTCGGCCTCGTGTTGGTCGAAGGCGATGTCGACCTCGAGGAGATCACCCGCGTCGAGGCAATCCCCATCGCCATCGCGATCGAGGCCGTTTTCGCACTCTCCTGCGGAGTTCGATACGTAAGGAGCGCACAGGGTCTCCGTCCATGTGCCGCCTTTGCAATCGCCATCCACCGGGATTTGCAGCCGGTCGCCGACCACCGGTCGGTCGTCCTCACTGAGCGCCACAGCTCTTGCCTCGTCGACCGCGATCCCATCGGTCGTTAGAATTTCGTACTGGCGCAATGGCAATAGGCTCGGAGGCACGGTGAACGCGAGGCGGCCTACGCGGTGGGACCACTTGGGATTGGGGTGATTCTCGATCGCGAGATCGACGATTGCAGCTGGGGCACCGTCTAGGTCGCAAGCGCCCACGCATCGATCTTCCGGACCACAGATGAAGCCGAAGTCGCATTGTTCGGAGTCGGTGCAAGGCTGGCTGCACTGTGGCGGCGGATCGGGCTGGCCGCAGATGTTGGTCGTGAGCACGCTGAGGGTTGCGCGAGTCCCTGCGACATCTTTGCGGAGCCGATCAGCGCCGCTTCCAGGCGCACCTTCCGGGTCGTCGGTGATCGAATCGTCCATGGTGATCATCGCGCCGTCTTCGCCGTGAAGGCTGCCGTAACCGATCGGGTCGACCGCGGTGTGGGTGGCGATCGGCACTCCTAGTGTGAACGGAATGCTGTAGACGACCGAGGGTTGCCCACGATAGGGGTAACCATAGGTCTGCGCCCAGAAATCAAAGCCGTCCGACATGGGCGCGGGATAGGTGACGTCGTTGAACACGTCGTTGTAGTCGCCCTCGACGTTCACCTCGACGAAAGCCGTATACTCGCCATCTTCCCATTCGCCCGGCACGAGATACTGGATCGCGATCGGCTGGTCCGCAGCGGGTGTGGCCATCGTCACGGCGTCGATTTCGGGCATGACGCGCTCCGCCTCGTCGATGAATCGCGCCACGTCGGGATGATCGAACTCGCCGAGCCCGACGACGTCGCGGCGCGGCGGATAGAGCGAGCCCATCCCGAGGGCGCGCATCGTTTCGCTTCCAGACGGTAGGACGAATGGCTCTCCGTACCCGTTGCTCACGTCTTGCCCGCTCATGAAGCGACCCTTGTCGCTGTTGAAAACGCTTGCGCAGGTGACCGCGTCGAGGGCCTCTCGAGTCGTCGTCGTCTGGTCGAACGACAGACAAAAGTAGCTGTCAGGAGATGCGTCGACCGTATTCCGGGTCGCAAAACCTTCGGATATTCGATCCTGGAAGATCACGAGCGGAAAGACCTCTGCACCTGGGGCCGTCGCGCGGCGCCAACCCCAAACGGGAAGAATTCCTTCGCGGCGCCCGTAAGGCCACCGAAAGCCGCTGTTCATCTGCAATGCGCCGGGACGATTGCCGACGCCCCGGAGGGCCACGGACGAGGTGAGCCGGACGGTGCCCATGAACGTGCCGTCGTCGCGCTCGATCCAGATTGCGATCTGCGCACGCTCGGTGGGGGTGAAGCTGAGCTCGAGGAGGCGTGCTTGAGCCGCGCTCACCCCGGAGCTTGCTAGCCAAGCTGCAACGACCCATAGGCTAAGCCATCCAAAGCGCATGACTTGAGCAGCCTAGCCGGCTGGGTTTTGCCACTCAAGGAAACGCCTCGAGGGAAATTTTTCGTCGTCCTTTCAGGCGGTTAGGCCGACCTCACCTTCGCGGACGTTGGGCCCGACGATCACCCTTGTTTCGTTTGGATTTGTCCGGGTCGAGTGTTGCTCGCAGTTGGTCGATCCGGTTGCGAAGCTCGGCGGCCTTTTCGAACTCGAGCTCCTCCGCAGCGAGCAGCATCTCGCTTTTCAGCTCTTCGATGCGCGCCGGAATGTCGGCGGGGTCCGAGGGCTCCTCGCCTGCTCTCAGAATGGGGATGACCACGTAGTCGCCGGCGCCTGTCGAGGGGTCCATCTCGAGGACCGCTTTCTCTACGGTTTGAGGGGTGATGCCGTGCTCTTCATTGTATTCGGTCTGCCGGGCGCGACGGCGCGCGGTTTCGTCGATCGCATGTTGCATCGCATCGGTGATGCGGTCCGCGTACATGATCACCTCGCCACCTGCGTTGCGCGCCGCGCGTCCGATCGTTTGGATGAGCGAGCGGGGTGACCGCAGGAAGCCCTCCTTGTCCGCGTCCAAAATCCCGACGAGCGACACCTCGGGGAGGTCGAGCCCCTCCCGCAAGAGATTGATCCCGACGAGGACATCGAACTCACCTCTCCGCAAATCCCTAAGAATATCAACACGTTCAAGCGTGTCTATGTCGCTGTGAAGATAGCGAACCGAGACCCCCAGCTCGCCGTAGTATTCGGTGAGGTCCTCGGCCATTCGCTTGGTCAGAGTGGTGATCAATACGCGCTCGTTACGTGCAACGCGCGCGCGAATCTCGCTCAACAAATCATCGACTTGATGTTTGCTGGGTCGCACGTGCACGGCGGGGTCGAGAAGGCCTGTTGGGCGGATCACCTGTTCGACGATCACGCCCCCCACACGTTCGATCTCCCAGCTTCCAGGAGTAGCGCTGACGTGGATCACTTGGCCGACGCGCTCCTCCCATTCGCTGAACCGCAGCGGTCGATTGTCGAGTGCGCTAGGCAAACGAAAGCCGTGCTCTACCAACGTCTCCTTGCGCGACCGGTCACCTCGGAACATCGCTCCGAGCTGCGGGACGGTGATGTGCGATTCGTCGAGGATGACCAGGAAGTCGTCGGGGAAATAGTCGAGCAAGGTGGGGGGTGGTTCGCCTTCTTTTCGCCCGGAGAGGTGCCGGCTGTAGTTCTCGATGCCGTGGCAGAATCCCATCTGCTCGAGCATCTCGAGGTCGTAGATCGTCCGCTGCTCGAGACGCTGTCTTTCGAGGAGTTTTCCCTCGGATTCGAGCTTGGGAAGCCATTCGAGTAGCTCCTCCCGGATCGACTCGATCGCGCGTTTTCGGTGCTCGTCGGGGGTGACGTAGTGGCTGCCAGGATAGACTCCATACTGGTCGAGCTCCTCGAGAACCTTGCCTCTGGTCGGGTCGATCTCGACGATGCGCTCGATTTGGTCGCCCCAGTACTCGATGCGGACCGCGAGGTTCTCCGAGTGCGCTGGAAAGATCTCGACGACGTCACCTCGGACCCGAAACGTCCCACGATGAAAATCGATGTCGTTGCGCTGATACTGGATGTCGACGAGACGACGGAGCAGCCGATCACGGCGATACTCCTGACCGACCTCCAGGTTGATGAGCATTTCTTGGTACCACTCGGAAGATCCGATGCCGTAGATGCACGACACGCTGGCAACGATGATCACGTCGCGACGGGCGAGGAGTGAACGCGTCGCGCTGTGGCGCATGCGGTCGACCTTGTCGTTGATGATCGCGTCCTTCTCGATGTACGTGTCGGATGACGGGATGTACGCCTCGGGCTGGTAGTAGTCGTAGTAGCTGACGAAATACTCGACCGCGTTTTGCGGAAAGAGCTCCCGCATCTCGCTGTAGAGCTGTGCGGCCAGAGTCTTGTTTGGGGCGATGATCAGGGTTGGGCGCCTCGTCGTCGCGATGACGTTCGCCACGGTAAAAGTCTTGCCGCTCCCCGTGATCCCGAGGAGGACCTGGTGCTGATCTCCCCGCTCGAGCCCGTGGAGGAGGTCGGCTATGGCCGCCGGCTGGTCGCCTTTCGGCGTCAATTCCGTGATGAGCTCGAGCTCCCGCGCCATGGGCAAAGGCTATCACCGCTTGAAAAAGGGGAAAGTCGCCGTACATCAAGGTTCATGGATTTGGGACGCTTTTGGGATGTGACCACTTCGACGGCAGCCAGCGCCGCCCGTCCCAACTTCGGCAACGTTCACTACGAACGCACGAAGAGCCCGACGCAGCCGCTCGAGCTCTACGAGTTCGAGGTTTGTCCGTATTGCCGCATCGCTCGTGAAGCGCTCTCGGCTTTGAGTCTCGACCCGATCATCTATCCGTGCCCGAAAGGCGGCCGGCGGTTTCGCGAAAAGGTGAAGCGGGAAGGGGGCCGTTATCAGTTCCCCTACTTGGTCGATCCCAATACCGGGGTTGCGATGTACGAGTCTGCCGATATCGTCGACTATTTGTTTTCCGAGTATGGCAACGGGCAGGCGCCTTGGTTCCTCCGGCAGCGCGGCTTTGCGGTGTCGACGTCGATGCTCGCATCCAGCTTCCGCCCGTTCAAAGGTCGCCAGGCCGTGCCTTCACGCGAGCCGGAGGAGCTCCTCGAGCTCTATTCGTACGAGGGCTCGCCGTTTTGCCGCATCGCGCGCGAGGCCCTCTGTGAGCTCGAGCTTCCGCATCGAGTTAGGAACGTTCCGCGGCGAAGCCCCGATCGCGAGGGCTTCGTTGCCGTCTCCGGCAAGATGCGGGTGCCCTACCTGCTCGACCCCAATACCGGCACGCAAATGTTCGAGTCCGACGCGATTCGCCGCTATCTCTACGGGACCTACGCCCAATAGAAGGGGACGGTCCCTTTCCTAGCGGTGGCTCTTGGCAAACGCTCGGGCAAAATCGACGAACTTTTGCACGCTTTCGGGCTCCATCGCGTTGTATATCGACGTCCGAATGCCGCCTACCGAGCGGTGCCCCTTGATGCCGACCATCCCTGCCTCGGCAGCATCCGCGATGAGCCTCTTTTCGAGGTCTTCGGAGGGCAATCGGAACACGGGGTTCATCACCGACCGCGAGTCGACCTCGACCGGACAGCGGAAGAAGTCCGGGTCCCCGTCGACCATGCCATAGATCATCTTTGCCTTCTCCCTGTTGCGCTTTTCCATCGCTCGGGCGCCGCCCTGGGCCTTGACCCATCGAAGCACGTTCCGAACCATGTAAACCGCAAAGGTCGGGATGGTGTTCTGGAGCGAATCTCCCTCGAGGATCGTCTTGTATCGGAAGATCTTGGGGATCGTGCTCGGACTCCGCTCCGCGAGCTCCTTTCGGAAGATGAGGACCGTGATCCCGGCGGGCCCGAGATTCTTCTGGGCTCCAGCATAGACGAGCCCGAACTTCGAAACATCGATTGGCCGCCACAGAATGTCACTCGACATGTCTGCGACGAGCGGCACGTCGCCCGTGTCGGGAAACCGGTGAAACTGCGTGCCCATGATCGTGTTGTTGCTCGTCATGTGCACATAAGCCGCGTTGGGATCGAGCTCGAGCTCGGCCTGCGCAGGCACACGGATGTACTTACCGTCGACCTCTCCTGTGCCCGCCTCGCGCGCCTCTCCCGTGATCTTCGCTTCAGCCAGCGCCTTCGTGCTCCACGTTCCCGTCATGATGTAGTCGGCCGACTGACCAGGGGCGCGGAGGTTCATCGGTGCCAAGGCGAACTGGGCCGTTGCACCGCCTTGCATGAAGAGCACTTCGTGGGTTTCCGGGATGTCCAGCAGCTCGCGCAAAAGCGCCTTTGCTTCTTCGTGCACTTTGGCGTACGCCGCGCCCCGGTGGCTGTGCTCGAGGAGAGACATGCCCGTCCCCTCGTGGTCGAGGAATTCCTGTTGGGCGTATTCGAGGACCGACAACGGGAGCGTTGCCGGGCCTGAGCTGAAGTTGATGACGCGAGCCATAGGCGGCGGAGCCTAGCCGTGGTTTTGCTCCGCGCAAGGTTCACCCGGGGCTTCCAGTTGCGTCAGGAATCGGCGCGGCTATACGAACGCCCGGCCTCGGGGTTGTAGCTCAGTTGGGAGAGCGCCGCGTTCGCAATGCGGAGGTCAGGGGTTCGATCCCCCTCAGCTCCACCACCACTCGAAAAACCAAGTCTGCCGGCGGGGTTGCCGGTCGGGGTCTTTGCCCTCTACCTTGATGCGTATGAGGGAGCTTTTTCGAGCCTGTAGTGCGGTGGTGCTCGTCCTGTCTGCGTCGGTGGCCGGCGCCTCGACGAGCGCGCAAGAACCCGAGGACGACACAGCAGCGCGCGAGTACTTCGAGAAGGGGCGCGTTGCATTCGACGGTGCGGACTACGAGCGCGCGCTCGTATATTTTCGGCACGCGTATCGCCTGAGCCAACGTTCGGAGCTTCAATACAATATCGGGGTCGCGGCCGACCGGCTACAAAGAGAAGACGAAGCGCTCGAGGCGTTCGAGCAGTATCTCGCAGCGAGCGAGGAACCGGAGCGCGAAGCCGAGGTGCGCGAGCGAGTCAACGCCCTTCGTGCTTCGATCGAGGAGCGCGAGGCCACCGAACGCGCGCTCGTCGACGCAACAGCACGATACGAAGGATCGGATCCGCTCGCCGAGCGATCCGGCGCAAAGCTTCCGACATCGACGATTGCAGGTGGTTCGGCGCTCGCGGCGATAGGCGGAGCGGGAGTTGCCGCAATGGCGGTCGGACTCGCGCGCGATGGCTCGTGCAAAGAAGAAAGAGGTGGAACGTGCGTCACCGAACACTCGGCGACAGCGTGGACCTGGGTGTACGGCGGTCTGGGCATTGCTGCGCTTGCAGGTAGCGCGACTTGGTTTGCGGTGAGTTACAAGCGCAACAAGGAGAACCGCGAAACCGCATGGACAATCACGCCGACCGGCGTCGTGGTATCAGGAAAGTTCTAATGGCTGTATTATATATGATACGCTTAGAAAGCTCATATTTTCAAGGTGTTATATAACTCGACGGCTGCATCGACCAGGTCGTTTTCGCTCTGCACGCGAGGTACGCGTAGCACGGGGATGCGCGGAAAGTAGTCGGCGAGGACTTCTCGATTCGAGAGGCGACTCATGTCTTCCCTGCTGCTTCGTTCGACGTGATTGAGAACGATCGCTCGCACGGAGATCTTTCGTCGGCGCAATGCCTCCATCGCCGTGAGCGTATAGGAAAGGACACCGAGGTCATTGCGTGCGACGACGACTGTCTGTAGATCGAGCAGCGCGCCGAGGTCCGCGATCGTATGCTCCCGATCGAGCGGAACCAACACGCCGCCGATCCCTTCGACGATCGAATAGTCCGCCTCTTTGCCGAGCTCGCGAATTCGTTTTGCGAGTGCGCGCAACGAACCGACCTTGGGGCCGCCGCGCCTCTCGATGGCGTACGGCGAAAGGGCATCCTTGGCGCGATAGAAGCCTGGGGCGTCTGCAAGCGAATCGTTGCCGCAAGCTTGCCCGAGAGCGATCGCATCGCGAGGCTCCGGATCACAACCGGTCTCGATCGGCTTCATCGCGGCCACTCGCTTTCCGCGTTGGACACACGCGGTTGCAAGCGCGCATGCGAGCCACGTCTTGCCAACGCCTGTGCCGGTTGCTGTGATGAAAGTGCCCTGCATTACGTTCGCCTCCTAGTCGTTTGAAGCCAAGCTCGCGAAAACCTTGATCGCTTGGTCGATGTGCTCCGGGCGATGTGTTGCCATCGGTGTCAGTCGAAGGCGCGCTGTTCCCCGAGGAACTGTCGGTGGTCTGATTCCCTGCACGAAAATCCCTTGCTCGAGAAGTCTCGCAGACAAGCGCATCGTACGATCGTTGTCGCCTATCATCACCGGAAGTATTTGGCTCTCCCCGCGTGGAAGATCGTACCCGAGATCGCGAAGGCCGATGCGCAGTCGGGAAGCGTGCTGGAGGAGGGTGGTGCGCGCTTCGGAGCCGCGCCGAACGAGGGAAAGTGCCGCGAGCCCAGCGCGTGCAAGCGATGGTGGAGGAGCCGTCGAGTAGACGTAACTTCTTGCGCGGTTCTGCACGAGCGAGACGACCGCTTCGGTGGCAGCGACGAAAGCCCCGGCGCCGCCAAAAGCTTTTCCGAGTGTACCGATGAGCACGTCGGGTACGATCTCGGCCGCGGCGCTGAGACCACTGCCTTGTGGGCCGAAGACCCCGAGCGCGTGCGCTTCGTCGACGAGAAGGCCAGCGTCATACGACCCTGCCAGCCGAGCGAGATCGCGAAGAGGTGCCGCGACGCCGTCCATCGAGAAGAGCGAGTCGGTCACGATCAAGGCTCGCTCGGCCCGGGTGCGGTGGGCGTGTAACAACGATTCGAGATGCTCGGCGTCGCGGTGCCGATAGACATGGACCCTGGCTCGCGAGAGGCGGCAGCCGTCGATTAGGCTCGCGTGATTGAGGGCGTCGCTGAAGATCGCATCGCCTTCTCGGACCAGGGCCTGAATCGTTCCCACGTTGGCCGCGTACCCATTGGCGAAGAGGGCGGCCGCGGGCGCGGAGACGAAATCGGCGAGTGCACGTTCCGCCTCTTGATGGGCGCGCATCGTTCCCGTGATGAGCCGGGAGGCGCCGGCGCCGTATCCCTCGTGTTCGTCGGCGGCAGCCAGAAGGTCTGGATGGTTCGCCAGACCGAGATAGTTGTTCGAGCAAAAGCAGAGGACGGCTCGACCGTCGATTCGGACCTCAGGGCCCTGCGGACCTTCGATGCGAAATGGGCGTCGAAGGAGGCCGGCCTCCTCGAGCTCCCGGAGGGCCCCCCCGATCTGTTCCCGGAACCGCGTCACGCCGGATCTAAGCCCACGGACAACGGAGGGTCAAACCGGGTCCTCGGCGGCGTTCCACGTGCAACGTTGCACGTGCAACAATCCGGGGCCGCCCCGAACCTCAAAGCTTCAAATCTGCTCGGGGATCGGTAGCGAAAGCCTCCTCCACGGTCTCGAGCGCCTTCTCGACCTCGCCCGATCGCCCCGCTGGAAGCCTGATCTCAAGATGGGCGATCAGGTCGCCACGCGGCTTCCCTTTGGCCTCGATCCCCTTCCCTCGAATCCTCAGCTTCGCCCCGTTTTGAGAGCCCGGCGGGATCGCGAGTGTCACGCTTCCGCTGGGAGTCGGCACGTTCACTTTGGCGCCCGAATAGGCCTCGAGCGGCGTGACGGGGACTCGAACGTGGAGTTGCCTCCCTCGCATCGAGAAGAACGGGTGCTTTCGAACCTTCACCCTCAGGACGAGATCACCTGCCGGGCCGCCGTCGATCCCGTGGCCGCCCTGCCCCCGCAGCCGAATCTTGCCATCGCTCTTGACCCCCGCTGGGATTCGCACCTTGAGCGTTCGATCTCCGCCGTCGGAGGACCGGAGACTCAGCTCCTTCGTGCACCCAAGCACAGCGTCCCGAAAGTCGATCGTGACCTCGGAGGCGAGATCTGGGCCGGGCCGTGGCGCCCGGACATAGGCTCCACCCGAAGCCCCGCCGAAAAGGTCCTCGAGGTTCACCCGGAACGGACCGCCTCTTGGGGCCCGGCCGCCCCGGACTCCGCCGCCAAAGATCTCGCTGAAGTCGAAGCCACCCGCTTCGCCGAAACCTCCGCCGCCGAAACCGCCCACCCCCTGAGTCGCCGCGTGATAGGCCTCGGGGTCGAAACCCTCGCGAAGGCCAACCTCTCCAAACTCGTCGTAGAGCTTCCGCTTATTCGCATCCGATAGAACGTCGTAAGCTCCGGAAACGTCTTTGAAGCGCTCCTCGGCCTTTTTGTCGTCGGGGTTGCGATCGGGGTGCAGCTCTTTGGCAAGCTGGCGGTAGGCCTTCTTGAGCTCCTCTGCGCTTGCACTCCGCGAAACCCCCAGGATCTTATAGAAATCGCGGTCAGCCATGGCGAGACAAGATAACCACTACGCTTCGGTTTTCAATCAAAACGAACGACCGATTGCGCGTATTAGGCATTTTAGTTGGATTCTTCATGCCAATTTTGTCATTTTTGGGCGCTATACATGTCAATAGCGCGAGTACTCTCCGCGGGACGACCGCCCTTCTTGCTGGGCAGTGGGGCGCATGATACTCGCTCGCCATGGGCTTGGTCGACGTCAGCCGACTCCCGCAGCATGTCGCGATCATCATGGACGGCAACGGGCGTTGGGCACAAGCGCGGGGACAGCCGCGGACTTTTGGGCATGCGCGCGGTGCGGATGCCGTACGCGATGTCATGCGGGCAGCGAGGCGACTCGGCATTCCGGCCTTGACCTTATACGCGTTCAGCGAGCAAAACTGGGATCGCCCGCAGGACGAAGTCGATGCGCTCGTCGATCTACTGTGCGAGCACTTGGTATCCGAACGCGATGAGCTGACCGACAACGAGATCCGTTTGTCTGCGATCGGACGTCTTCACAAATTGCCGACACGCGCGCGCGAACGATTGCAGAAGTTGATGGCGGACACCGCGCAATACGATGGGATGACGCTGACGCTTGCGCTCTCGTACGGAGGCCGTGAAGAAATGGTCGACGCCATGCGCACGCTTGCCGAGCGAGTTGCAAGCGGAACGCTCGAACCGACTGCGATCGACAGCGCCACGCTCGAAAATGAGTTGGCATCGATGAACGTTGGTCCCGTCGACTTACTGATTCGCACGGGGGGCGAGCAGCGGATGAGCAACTTTTTGCCCTGGGGTGCGGCCTACGCGGAGCTTCACTTCACGGACGAGCTCTGGCCCGATTTTGGGGCTAATTCGCTGTATGATGCCCTGAGCGCCTACCAGAATCGCGAGCGGCGATTCGGCCTAGTCCCCGACGACTGCGAGGCGGCTAAAGCCCCTTTAGCGAGGGGCAGCTTGGAGCGCGCACTTTGACCGAAACTGTCGAAGAGGACCTCCCGGTGCGCAGGAGGCTATCGGGCACCGCCCTTCGTGTCGCCACGGTCATTCCGCTGATCCCGATGATCTTGTTCATGATGTTTTGGGATCCCGTCGACTTCCCGTGGTGGCGTTGGGTTTGGCACGTGTTCATCTTGGCCGCGATCGCAGTGGGCGGTTACGAGATGATGGCGATGAAGGTTCCGTCGTCGCGCGGCTCTTGTCTTTGGGGTTCGATGTCTTCCGTCGCGTTCGCGTCTTCGGTGATCTTCCTCGACTCGGTCGATCAGGTGTATGGCGTCGTTCTCCTATTGATTCTCGCAACGATGGTGCTCGGCATGTTGCGAGAGGACCCGCTTCACAACGCGAGCGTGCACATCGGCTGGTTGCTCGCGACGCCCGTGTACATCGGTGGGACGCTCGCAACCGTGGACTTGGTGCGTGACTTCCCGCCAACGGGCGCGTGGGTCCTGCTCGCATTCGCCCTTGCCTGGGGAAGCGACACCTCGGCGTATTTCTTCGGTCGCAAGTTCGGGAAGACCAAGCTCGCGCCACGAATCTCACCCAAGAAGACCCTCGAAGGCGCGGCGGCTGGCCTCGCTGGCTCGGTTCTTTGCGCGCTGGTGATCAGCTTCTTCGTGCCGGACTTGCCCGCAGTCGACGCGATCGCCCTCGGCGTGATCGGGGGCGTTGCTGGCCAGGGTGGCGATCTTTTCGAGTCAGTGCTCAAGCGCAGCAGTGGCGTCAAAGACAGTGGGGGCATCCTTCCTGGCCACGGCGGCCTCCTCGACCGCGTCGATGCGCTGGTGTTCACCGCCCCCGCGACGTGGGCTTACGGGACGTTCATCGCTGGGTTCGGTGGCTGATTCCGGCTGAAAGCCGACCCCGCGCCTCCTTAGCGCCCGGCAGCCCGCTTGATCTGACCTAGATCGATGATCGCGCCGCCTTCCCCGACGACCAGGGGCTGGGTTCCGTCCCACTTCTCGACCGCCCTCAGGTAGACGATGTCCGGCGTGATCGTCCGCTTCAGGAGCTCTTGCGCTTTCGCTTCGGCCCCGGCCCTCGCCAGCATGGCCAGCGCGTCGCCCTCGGCTTTCGCCTCCACTTGCTCGGCCTCGACTTTGATCCGTGCCAGGTCGTTCCTCGCGGTCAACGCGCGCTGTTCGGCGACCTGCTTCGCCTCCACCGCCGCCTGGTATTCGGGGGCGAATTGGAAGTCCGTAATCGACAGCTCGGTCACCACGATCTTGCTCTTTTCGAGGGTAGCCGTGATGTTCAGCGCGATCGCCTCTTTGACCTCCTGGCGCTTGGTGATCAGTTGCTCGGCCGTGTACTGCGCGGTGGCCTTCTTGACCGACTCCTGCAGAGCGGGATCGATGATCGTGCCTTCGACGACCACCCGCGTTCCGATGTTTCGGAAGATCTCGACGATCTGGAGGGGGTCGAGGCGGTAGTTGAGGGCGATCTGGGTCGAGACGACCTGGAGGTCTTTCGACGACGCGGTCGAGCTCGCGAGGATCTTGTGAACGCGCGCGGAGATGTTGATGATCTGGGTTTTGACCGGTGTCCGGAAGTAGATGCCCTCTGGGAGAGGGTCGGTTTGGATTTCCCCCCATTTGGTCACCACGCCCAGGTTTCCGGCATTGACCTGGGTGCATCCGGAGAGGCTCACTACGAGGAGAGCGGTGAGGAATCCTCGCCGCGCGGCTGGCTTGAATTTCGGCATAGCGTCTGGTTATAGACCCAGGCGCCCCAGATTTGCTCGAAAAAAGGGGACAGTCCCCTTTTTTCGGGGATTAATCACCAGCCGAGGATTGCGACCATGACGCCGGTGGCGACGATGAGGGCACCCGCCGTGCTATCACCGTAACGCTCGAGCCATTTGCCTTTGAAGAGACGGGCGCCTGAATGGGCCACCGCTACCAGGGCGACCATCGTTCCAATCGTCGCCGCTTCGTACGCAACCACGATCGACGCGGTTTCGATGCCAGACAGAGGAGCAGCTGCAAACAAGATCGGAATGACCGCGACGCAGGGGTCTGCGCAGTAGATCAAGAACAACGACCAAGTCGACGCACGCGATGCATCGTGGACGTGATCGTAGTGATGATGGTGATGACCGTGCAGGCGGTGAGCGAGCGAGTGCCGAAAGCCCCAGACTGCGTACGCCACTCCGAAGCCGATCAAAAGAAGCCCTGCCACCGACTCCATCTTCTCTCCGAGTGACTCGAACAAGTGGGCCCCAAACATCAATGCCAGGAGGCCGAGGAGCACCGAGATCGTGACGTGGCCGAGGCCGCAAAGGAGGGCCACCCGTGCCGTGTGGCTGCGCGACCAGCTTCGCGCGCGCGCGACGGCCGCGATGGGGACCCAGTGGTCCGGCGCCAGAGAATGCAATGATCCCACGGTGATAGCGGCCATCGTGAGTGTGGCAAAAAGGCTAGTGGTGCTCATGGCTGTGCTCATGACTGTGCGCGTGATGCTCAAGCGATGTGGACCCCGAGCGTTGCGCGGGCCGCTGGGCCTCGAGCCACTCGAGCCATGCGTCGATCCCCTCGCCCGTCTTTGCAGAAACCTTCAGGAGCTTTGCGTCGGGCATGACTCTCGAAAGGGCGTCTTCGACCGCGTGGACGTCGAAGTCCAAGTGGGGGATCAAATCGACCTTGGTCAACAGTACCAGGTCTGCCTTTTGAAACATGACAGGGTACTTCAGCGGTTTGTCTTCGCCTTCGGTGACCGAGAGCGCGACGACGTTTGCAGCTTGGCCGAGATCGTAGATCGCGGGGCAAACCAGGTTCCCCACATTCTCGATGAAGAACACATCGCAATCCGAGCATGGAGCGTGATGCAAGGTGTGATGCACCAGCCGCGCGTCGAGGTGACAAGCCGAGCCAGTGGTGATCGTGGTCGACCGAATCCCTGCGGCGTTCAACCGGTCGGCGTCGCGATCGGTTGCGAGGTCGCCGCTCACCGCTCCGAGACGAAGCCTCCCTCCGGCTGCTCGGGCGGTGGCCTCGAGAACTGCCGTCTTTCCGGCTCCTGGGGAGCCCATCAAGTTGATGGCAAGCACCGCTAACCCTTCGAAATGACGACGATTATGGGCTGCCTGCGCATCGTTGTCGGAGAGGATCCGCTCCTGCACCTCGACCGGGACGATCTCGGGGTCGCCGCATCCACAGGTCTCACACATCGGGGGCCTCCATTTCGATTCGTTCGAGGATGATCTCGTCGCCGTGAATCATCCGTGCGGGACGTCCACAGGTATCGCACCGCAACACGGCACCTCTCGCGATGACACGGTCACAACTCGGACAGGCCCAGACCGCGGCGACTGAGTCGATTGCGAGCTCCGCGCCTTCACAGATTGTCCGCTCACGAAAAGTGTCGAACGCCGTCTTCAGTAGATCGAGCTCGACACCGGCGAGCTCGCCGATCTTCACGTGGAGACGATGCACGCGCGTGCTCCCGTGAAGCACTGCTTCTTGCTGCACGCGGTCGATGAGGGAACCGACGATGGAGTACTCGTGCATGTCATCCCTCGCTTTCGAAACGTGGAGCACGCTTCTCGAAAAACGCCGCGATGCCCTCGGCAAAGTTCGGCCCATCAGCAATGCGCGCGAGCTCGGTCAGCTCCGCGTCGAGGTGGACGTCGAGCCGGTCCATCCCGGCCGCCTGGTTGAGGAGGTTCTTGGCAGCGGCGACCGCGGACGTCGGGGCTTCGGCAAGCTGAGTAGCGATTTCGAGAGCTTTCTCGCCGAAGGAATCATCCGGAAAAACCCGGTTGATCAGCCCCCATTCCAAGGCGTCTCGAGCCGATAGACGCGGGTTCAGCAGGACGAGCTCGAGCGCCTTTCGTAGCCCCAACAACCGCGGCAAAAAGAAGGTGGAGCTCTCCGCACCGGTCAGGCCCGTCTTGAAGTAGGCCCATTCGAACCACGCGCGCTCCGATGCGACGACGAGGTCGCAACTCATGGCGATCCCGAAGCCCCCGGCGGCCGCAGGGCCATCGACCGCGGCGATGAACGGCTTTGGCGCGCGCCGAATCTCCGAAATGGTGCTGTGGATGTATTCGAGGATCTGTTTGAAGATCTCGCCGTAACCCTCCGTCGGTTGGCAAGTGCTCGGCTGCAGGTAACCGAGGTCGGTGTCGTCGCCTCCGTCGCGGATGTACTTGAGGTCGGCGCCGCTACAAAATACGCCGCCTTCGCCACAGATCAAAACCGAACGAACCTCTTTGTCTCGCGCGAGTCGGAGGCCGGCCTTCCTGAAGTCTTGAGCCGTCTCGACATCGAGAGAGTTCAGTCGCTCGCGGCGAGCGATCGTCAGGATGCCCACGGGGCCACGTCGTTCGACTCGGATGTGTTTCATCTCGGTCATGTCAGCAGATCCTAGGTAAGAGCTCGCCTTCGGCCTCCGAGAGCAAACGGCTCCCAAACCCCGTATCGAGCACGACGAACCCGGGTCGCTCAGCCACGCATTGTCCGACGATTGCAGCCATTCGTCCGAGCGGGTGCGAGCGGATCGCGTCGAGAACGCCGGCCGCGCTTTCAGGCCGAACGCCAAATACTGCCTTTCCTTCGTTCGCCGAAACCAGCGGGTCGATGCCAAGCAGTTCCCCGACCGCACGAACCTCGTCGCGCAACGGGATCGACGGCTCATCGATCACGATCCCAACCCCGCTCTTCTCGGCCATCTCGTGCAGGGCGCTCGACAAGCCACCGCGCGTGGGATCTTTCAGCGCGACGATCCCGTCGCCTCCGACCTCGAGCGCACGTCGGACCATGGTATTGATCGGAGCGACGTCCGAAACGAGCTCGGTTTCCAAGGCCAGCTCGTTTCGCGTCGCCATGATCGCCAGACCGTGATCTCCCATCGTTCCTGTCACCAGGATTTGGTCCCCAGGCTCGAGCCCGGCATCGGTCACGATTCGGTCGGTGATGCCCACGCCGGTCGTGTTCAACACCAGGCCGTCGAGCTCGCCGTGCCCCATCACTTTCGTGTCGCCGGTGACGATAGTCGTTCCCGCTTCTTCGCAGCACGTGCGGATCGACTTCCAGATGCCCTTCAACGTCTCGCGGGAAAACCCATCTTCGACGATCGCGGCGCAGGTGAGCGCAAGCGGCTCAGTAGCTCCCATCATCGCGAGATCATTGACGGTTCCGGCGACAGCGAGCGTTCCGATGTCGCCTCCCGGAAAGACGATCGGCTGGACCACGTGAGAGTCGGTCGTGATCACCAGGTAGCGATCGCCCAGTCGGATCGCCGCACCGTCGTCCATCGCCGCCAAGCCGACGTTTCCTTCTCCTAGGTCGCCGAGGCCCTTGGCGAAGATCTGCTCGATCAGCGCGCGCATCGCGCCACCGCCGGTGCCGTACTTGAGCGTGATGCGCTCGTCGATGAGGCGGGCGTTTCGAGTCATGCGACACCTCGCTTCATCGAGCTGAGATCGGGGTGGCCGCCGTACTGATGCCAGATCCTGCAGGTGCCTTCAGCGCTGACCATGCACGCACCGACCGGCGTGTCGGGCGTGCACTCTTTGCCGAACAAGGAGCAGTCGGAGGGTGAGGCGATCCCGGCCATGATGTCTCCGCACTGGCATTGCTGAACGAGCTTCGGCGGTGCGTAGCTCCACAACGCAGACGCGTCGATCGTGAACCGCTTTCTCGTGTCGTAGCGGGCGAACTCGTCCCGCAATCGGAGGTTTCCGTTGGGCACGTGCGCGATGCCTCGCCAACGGCCTCCCGTAGGCCGAAAAACGCGCCAAAGAAGCTCCTGAGCGTGCGCGTTGCCTTCCCGTGTGACGCATCGGGGATAGGCGTTTTCGACCTTGGCCTCCCCTGCGTTGATCAGCTCGAGCAGTCGAACGAGGCCCGCAAGAACGTCCAAGGGTTCGAAGCCCGCCACCACGACCGGCAAACGGTGACGTTCGACGAATTTTTCGAAAACCGCCGAGCCGGTGATCGTGGCTGCATGGCCCGCTGCGAGAAAGCCCTCGATCTTGGTCTCGGGCATCTCCGCCACGATCTCCATGACCGGGGGGATGTACTTGTGTGCGGAGAGGACGGAAAAATTGTCGGGCGGATCGTCCACGAGGACAGCCGCGGTTGCGACTGCGGTCGTCTCGAAGCCCGACGCAAAGAAGACCAGCTCCTCGTCGGTGTCACGGGCGAGGTCGACCGCTTGCGTGACGCTGTAGACCACGTCGACATGGGCGCCGTCGGCCTTGGCGTCGGCGAGCGATTGCGAGGTTCCCGGCACGCGAAGCATGTCGCCGTAGGACGCGATGCGTACGCCCTGCTTGGCGAGGGCTACCGCTTCGTCCACTTCTGGCACATCCGTCACACAAACCGGACAGCCTGGGCCCATTATAACCCGCAAATCAGCCGGAAAAGCAGCCCTCAAGCCGAACTTCGCGATCGCCTGCTCGTGGCTGCCGCAGACGTGCATCACCGAAACCGGAGCATGATCGGCGCGAGACACCAAGCGCTCGAGGGCGTCTCTCAGGGCCCGCGCCCGAACTGGATCGCGAAATTTTAGCTGCGCAAGCGCGTCATTCGGAAGCATCGTAGGCCTCCCTTGCTGAGGGCGCAGCGTAGGGTGCGGCGTCGATCTCGGACCGTATGTCCTGGGTTATCAGGTCTTGGTCATCCGCGAGCCGCAAGAGCTCGTCGTAGAGCGCGAGAGTTTCGATCGCCTCGTCGGGAGGAATGCGACGGATCGCAAACCCGACGTGGTTCAGAATGTAGTCGCCCGGTGCTACCGGCACGTCACAGACCTCGAGGCGCACCTCCTTCTTCACGCCCCAAAAATCGACTGTCGCGGTGTTGCGATCACGATCGACGGCGACGACCTGCCCTGGAACACCTAAGCACATGGGGTTGAGCCTTCCGCTACGATTGCGTTCGCGATCAATACCTGTCCGAGGGCGAGCCCACCGTCTCCCGGCGGCACTCGAGAATGCGTGAAGCATTCGAATTCATTTTGTAATTCGGCCAGAACACCCTGGGTCAGGATCGGGTTTTGAAACACTCCTCCGGTAAGCACCACAGGTGGCTGTCCGATCACCTCGGCCAAGCCACGCACCACGGCGCCCGTTGCTCCGATCAGCGTGTTGTGGAACTTCGCCGAGATCGTGCTCGCCGCAACGCCGCGCATTACATCTTCGACGACCGCGCGAACCATCGGTCGGAGGTCGATGATCTCGACCGCCCCGGTGCGGTCGATCTCGAACGGATACGAGGCACGCTCGGTCACATCCGCGATCACGTTCAAAGCGACCGCCACCTGTCCTTCGAACGTCGAGTCTGGGCGGTTCAGCACCAAAGCCCCAACCGCGTCGAAGTAGCGCCCGACGCCATGCGCTTGCGGCGCGTTGAGATGGCGATCGATCATCTGAGTGACTACGCGAATCGATTCGTCGGGAATCCTTTGAAAGAGCGGAAATTCATCGATCGGTGCGTCTCCGGAGAACGCGTCATGCAGCAGGCTGAGGGCCACGCGCCACACCTCGCGCATGGCGAGGTTTCCGCCCGGGAGCTTGATCGGCCGAAACGTCGCCAAACGCCGAAAATGCCCTGTGAAACAGAGCAAGAGCTCCCCGCCCCACGCAGTGCCGTCGTTTCCGTAGCCCGTGCCGTCGTAAGCGATTCCGAGCACCGGTCCCCGCAGACCATGCTCGGCCATCGCGCTCACCACGTGGGCGTGGTGGTGCTGCACGCCGATCGTCTCCGCTCCGCCTCGCGCTTTCGCGTAGCGCGTCGACAGGTAGCCAGGATGCAGGTCGTGCGTGACCACTTCCGGCTCCACCGAAAGAATCGTTTGCATGCGATCGACCGCCTCTTCGAAAAACTCCATGGCTGCGAGCGTTTCGAGGTCTCCGATGTGGGGCCCGAAGTACGCCGTGTCCTCTACGGCGATGCAGAAGGTGTTCTTGAGGTGTGCACCACAGGCAAGGACCGGGCGGTCGACGGATTCTTTCAACTGGAACGGCCTTGGAACGAACCCGCGCGAACGACGCATGACCGTCGCTTTTCCGGCGATCACCCGAGCGACCGAATCATCGCAACGCATCGCGATGTCGCGGTCGTGGACCAAAAGGACATCCGCAATGCCTCCGAGTCGTGCGATCGCCTCCGCGTTGTCCTTGCAAATCGGCTCGCCTGCGATGTTGGCCGAGGTCATGACCAGTGGGCGATCGACTTCGCGAAGGAGCAGGTGGTGGAGGGGTGTATACGGCAAGAAAAGCCCTAAAACAGGGGATTCCGGGGCCACCTCCGCGGCGAGTGGAGCATCGGGACGGCGCTCGACCAGGACGATCGGCCTCTCCTGCGACGAAAGCAGCAATTCCTCTTCTGTCGTCAAGTTCGCAAGCGACCTGGCCACCGCGAGGTCACGCGCCATGACGGCGAACGGTTTTTCGTCTCGATGCTTTCGCGCGCGAAGCTTTCGAACCACAGGCGCATCGGACGCGTCGCATGCGAGATGAAACCCCCCCAACCCTTTGATCGCGACGATCGCTCCGCCGCGAAGCAAGCCGACTGCAGTCGCCAGCGGGTCGTCGCAGATCGTCTCGGTGCCATCCGGCTCGCACAAAGAGAGCTTTGGTCCGCATTCGGGGCACGCATTGGGCTGCGCATGGAACCGACGATCCATGACATCGTGAAACTCGCGCTCGCACGATGGGCACAGAGCAAAGTCATGCATCGTCGTCGCAGAGCGATCATAGGGAATGTCCGTCGTGATCGTGAAACGCGGACCGCACTCGGTGCAGTTCGTGAAGGGATATCGGTATCGACGATCGTTCGGGTCGAGCACCTCCTCTTCACACTTGTTGCAAGTTGCGAGATCCGGCGGAATCGAAAGAGCCCGGGCGCCGACCCCCTCGCTTGGCTCGATCACGAAGTCCTCGGCCAGCTCCGGCGGGATCTTCGAAAGGCGCAGCTCTCGGATCCGGGCAGAGGCAGGCGTATCATCCCGTAACCATTGAACAAACGACTCTAGCGACCCTGCACCTCCAAATGCTTCGATCGTCACTCCTTCCGAATGGTTCCACACCCGACCAGCCAGGCCTGCGCGGCGCGCCAACCGGTATACCCAAGGTCGAAACCCAACCCCTTGCACCGTGCCGCGCACCTCGATTCGACATCCCTCGCTCATGGCCCGTTTCCTGAGACGCTCAGAACATAGGTGACCACCTCCCACTTTTCTTGGTCCGTCAAGGTGGGCCACGCGGGCATCGAGGTCCCGCGTTTGCCTTCGCTCACGACCGCGTAGACGCCGCGCGGCGTCGCACTTGCACGCCACTCCTGGCTTTGAAAGTTGACGGGTCGCGCCGAGAGCCCTTCCTGCCGCACGCCGTTTCCATCGGCACGCACGCCGTGGCACAGGGCACACTTCTCGCTGAAGATCGCACGCCCACGCACGCGCGCCTCGTCCGAAGCGAGGAGACCGGCAGGCACCGGGAGGTTCCGATAATCGGTCGGGAGGCGCCCATCAACGCCGTTACACGCCGAGAGTGCGAGCGACATGATCAACGCTCCTCGTGCTGTTCTCATGGCGATCCAATCGTCGAATCGGCGGATAACCGAGCGTGCGGAGCTCCTCCACGACTCGCTCGACGAGCTCGGGAATGCTGGCTTCGACCGCTTCGGTACGGCCAAGGCCGAGGTCGATGCTTTGTGGGACTACGCCGATCAACACCACTCGGTCCGGGTAGCGGTCGAGCAGGCTTGCTCCTGCGAGCAGGTCCGCGACCCCAATTTGATGCGGGGACAAGCGCTCGTAGACAGCGGGGGCTACTTCGTCGCCCTCGATCCTGACGAGCGTTCCAGGTGGCCCCTCAGCGCGGATCGCGTCGACCATGATCACCTGCTCGGCGCTGTCGACGAGTGGCAAGAGCGACAGCCCGAGCGTGCCTCCGTCGAGCGCCAACACACCCTCCGGAAGATCGTACTCCCGGAGCAGCTTGTGGATCGCCGCGATGCCCGCTCCATCGTCTTGGCAAACCACGTTGCCAAGTCCGAGGACCAACACCGGCGTCCGCTCACTCATCACGCTTGCGCCATGACCGCGGAAGGAACTTGTAACCGCTGAACATCGAATCGATGAGGCCGTGTCCCTCGGACCGCGAGACCAGAATCGCGCTCCAGATGTGGTGGGCGAAGAAGCCGAGGAGCAGCCACATCGCGATGTGATGAATCCACCGTGCAGTCTGCGCGCCGCCGAGGATCGGAAGCAGGAAGTCCCACATTTTCATGTACGACACGCCCGCCCCGACGGAGTACAGGGCAAGCCCGGTCACGATCATCGTGAAGTAGAGCGCGAACACGAGGAGATAGGTGAGCCCGGCAAGGGGGTTATGCCCAACGTTCAAAGGGGGCTCCCGACTGAGGAAAGTGTAGAACTTGAGCATGCTCCACACGTCGCGGCGGCGGCGCGCGCTTGCCGGCACGAATTGGTGCCATCGCGCGTAGTACGAGCCGACGAACATCCAGCCGACACGGACCAGCACGGCTAGCGTGAACACGATCGCGGTGTAGGAGTGGACGACCTTCATCGTCCCCATCACGAACTGTTGGTCTTCTGCGCCGGCGGGGATGAAGAAGGGCCTTCCGATGTAGATACCTGTGACCGCCTGGATCAGGATCGCGAGCATGATGATCCAGTGCGTCAGGCGCACGACCGCATCCCACACGTAGACACGCTCGAGCCCTCCGGTCTCGTCTTTGGCTCGATAGCTGACCTCTGGCCGTGCACCTCCGGCGGTTGTCGTCGGCGGGGTCATCTCGCCTTCACGCGAGTGACCTCGCGCCCTCCCGTGTCGACCACGTGCACACCGCAGGCCATGCAGGGATCGAACGAATGAACGGTACGGAGGATCTCGATCGGTTGCTCGGGATCCGCAACGGGTGTTCCGACCAGGGCTGCCTCGTAAGGCCCAGGGGTATCGCCGGCGTCGCGTGGCCCAGCGTTCCAGGTGCTCGGGACGACGCACTGATAGCGATTGATTTTGGCGTCTTTGATGTGCACCCAGTGACCGAGCGCACCGCGCGGCGCCTCGTGGAAGCCAGCACCCGTGGACTCTTTCGGCCAAGAGCTCGGCTCCCATTTGCTGTTGTCGTGGATGCGAAGCTCGCCACTGCCCATGTTGGCCGCGAGCTCGTCGACCCAGTCGCCGATCTTATCGACGAGAACCTGGGTTTCGATACCGCGCGCGGCAACTCTACCGAGGGTCGAGAACAGGGCCGCGGGCCCGACTTCGAGCTTCTTGAGCACCGCGTTGACCAGGGCGGTCACCTGCTCATGTCCCTGAACGTAGGAGACGAGCATGCGAGAGAGCGGCCCCACCTCCATCGGCACGCCGTCGTAGCGCGGGGATTTCAGCCACGAGTACTTCTCCGAAGTGTTGAGACGCTCGTAGGGTGGCTCCGGCCCGGTGTAGTTCGGGCTGGTCTCGCCCTCCGATGGGTGGAGCGCCTGGTCATCCCCGGCCGCGTAGTCGTACCAGGAGTGTTTGATGTGCTCCGTGATCTTTGATGCATCAAACGCTTCCACCTTCGAAATATCCCGGTTGCGGATGATGCCGGATGGAATGAAGAGCGGAGAGTTCGACTCGTCGTTCAGTGGGTACTCGCCGTAGACCATGTAGTTCCCGACGCCGGCGCCGTACCCAGCCCAGTCTTTGTAGAACGAAGCGACGGCCAACAGGTCCGGGATGTAGACTTGGCTCACGAACTGCTTCGCGCCGGCGATCATGTCCTTGAAGGCGGCGATCGAATGCACGTTGAGGGCGGCCTGAGCATTCGGATCGACCGGCGTCGCCATGCCTCCCACCAAAAAGCTCTGCAGATGTGGGTTTTTCCCGCCCAGAATCGCATGCATCTTGATGAACTCGCGCTGCCAATCGAGGGCCTCGAGGTAGTGTGCGACCGCCATGAGATTGGCCTCCGGCGGAAGCTTGTATGCGGGATGACCCCAATAGGCGTTGCCAAACGGGCCGAGCTGCCCGCGGTCCACGAGCCCCTTGATGCGGTCTTGGATCCCCTTGAAGTACGTCGTGCTTGACTTGGGCCAGTTCGAGATCGATTGAGCGAGCGTGGACGTCCCTGCCGGGTCGGCCTTCAGTGCGGACACGATGTCGACCCAATCGAGCGCATGCAGATGATAGAAATGGATGACGTGATCCTGAATGCACTGCGACGCGATGATCAGGTTCCTCAAGATGCGGGCGTTCGGTGGCGGTTTCGCGCCGATGGCATTTTCGACGGCGCGAATCGAAGCGATCGCGTGCACCGTCGTGCAGACTCCGCAGATCCGTTGAGTAAAGGCCCACGCATCGCGTGGGTCGCGGCCCTGTAAGATGATCTCGATCCCTCGGAACATCGTGGAGGACGACCAGGCGTTCGATACCTGACCTCCATCGACCTCTGCCTCGATGCGTAGGTGACCTTCGATGCGCGTGACCGGATCGACGACGATATGAGTCATGCGTCACCTCCTTCCGAGCCTTTGGTAGGGTCTGCGGGCTTGTCTTCGCCTCCAGAACCGACCAGCTTCTTGCCGAGGTGAATCAGGGTGTGCGTTCCAAACGCAGCCGCGACGCCGACGGTTCCCCAGAAGCCGACCTTGTCGATGTTCGAAGCCTTTCCAAAGCCCGGGAAACCCGGAAGGTGGGCGTAGAAGGGCGTCATCTTGTCCCAGAAATCAGGCTCGGCGCAGCCGATGCATCCGTGGCCGCAGGCGATCGGCCAGCTGGTGTTGTCGTTCCAGCCGACATTCGGGCAGTTCTGGAAAGACACCGGCCCCTTGCAGCCCATCTTGTAGAGGCAGTGCCCCTGGCGGTGAGCCTCGTCGCCCCACTGCTCCACATACTGGCCGGAGTCGTAGTGCGCTCGTCTCTCGCAGTTGTCGTGAATGGACTTTCCGTATGCGAAGAGCGGTCGGTTCAGTGCGTCGGTTGCCGGCCAGCGTCCATAGGTAAGGAAATACACGACGGTAGCCGTGAGGTTCTCGGCGTTCACTGGACAAGCCGAGAGATTGATCTGCGTCTTGATCCCGGGAACTGCGTCAGCGACACCCAACGCGCCCGTTGGATTCGGTGACGCCGCAGGGAGCCCACCGAAAGTCGCGCAAGTGCCGACCGCAATGACTGCGGCAGCATTGCTGCACACTTCGTTCGCGATCTGCAGGGCGGACTTGCCGCCGATCGTGCAGTACGCACCGTTTGCTCCGGTTGGGATCGAGCCCTCGACGACCGCGATGTATTGGCCCTGCTTGTTCTTCACCACCGACTCGAGCGCTTCTTCGGCTCGATGTCCGGCCGCCGCCATGATCGTCTCGTGGTAATCGATCGAAAGGAGGTCGAGCACGACCTCGGCAGCGCTTGGTTTGCTCGAGCGCAGAAACGACTCGGTGTTGCCAGCACAGTCCTGGAACTCCAGCCAGACCAATGTCGGCTTGGGTTTGTTCTCGAGTGCGTCTGCGATCGCGGCAGCCGCGCTCTTCGGCAAACCGATCATCACGGCCATCGCGGAGCAGAAGCCCAGGAACTCGCGGCGCGATACTCCGCGCGCCTCCAACTCGCGGCATAGATCACTCGTCGGTCCGTCCATCGCTGCCTCCTCGCTGTTGGTAAGCAAAGGTCGGGCCGGACGTGGACATCCGGTCGCAGCGACCGTAACCGTGCGAAATTCGTCGGAACAAGCTCGTTCTGCGAGTTGAAAGCGCTTTTCATCGCATCGCGTATTTCTTTCGCGAGGAAACTGCCGAGCGCACTTTCTGCGCGCATTTGGTGACTACCAAGTACACGGTGTAGCATCGGTGGGATGTCGGCCGCGCTCGAAGAATTCGGTTTCTTCCAAGTCGTACAGGGCTACCTCGACCAGGCGTCCGGGATCATGGGCTTGCCAGACCACGTTCGCGAGATCCTCGCAGAACCGAAGAACGAGCTGATCGTGCACTTTCCGGTTCGCATGGATGATGGGCGCAATCGCGTGTTCAAGGGCTACCGCATTCAGCACAACAACGTGATGGGCCCGTACAAGGGCGGCATGCGATATCACGAAGCCGTCAATCTCGACGAGCTCAAAGCTCTCGCGATGCAGATGACGTGGAAGTGCGCTCTCCTCGGCGTTCCCTTCGGGGGCGGGAAGGGCGGCATCAAGTTCAATCCTCGCGATCACTCGGAAGACGAGCTTCGACGGATCACTCGTCGATTCACGCACGCCCTAGGCACCAATATCGGACCGGCTTACGACATCCCCGCACCCGACGTAGGCACGAATGCCAAGACGATGGTGTGGATGATGGATACGTACATGAACACGGGCCCCACCTACGAAAAGAACGATCAGCGTGCTGTCGTCACGGGAAAGACGATCAACGCCGGCGGTTCGGAGGGACGTGAGAAGGCCACGGGTCAGGGCGTCGTTCACTGCATCAAGGAATGGGCGCGGGAACGGCGGTTCGACCTCGAGGGTGCGACCGCGATCGTTCAGGGTTTTGGCAACGTGGGGTCGAATGCGGCCTTGTTGCTCTCGAAGCTCGGCGTATCGACGATCGCGACCGGAGACCACACCGGCTATCTCCACAACGAAGAAGGGCTAAACGCGCACAAATTGCAAGACTACGTCCAAGCCAATGGATCGATCGAAGGCTATCCGCGCGGGGAGAGGATCACACGAGACGAGTTCTTCGAAACCCCGGCCGACCTCTTCATTCCGGCGGCGCTCGAAAACCAAGTCGGCGAAAAAGAGGCCACGGCCCTTCGAGTCCGTCTCATCGCCGAAGGCGCGAATGGTCCGATCAATCCTGCTGGCGAAGCGGTGCTCAAGGACCGAGGGATTCCGATCATTCCCGACGTGCTCGCGAACTCTGGCGGCGTGACCGTCAGTTACTACGAATGGGTCCAGAACCGAAACAGCGAGCACTGGGATCTCGAAGAAGTACAGCGTCGCTTGTTGCACATGATCCGACGTGCCTATCAGCGGACGATGTTTTACGCGGCCGAGAAGAAAGTCGATCCTCGTATCGCCGCGTACGCCCTGGCCCTCGAGAGCTTGGCGACGTCGTATGAAGAACGCGGAATTTTCCCTTGAGTTTTCCGGTTGCTTGGGCGCCGGCTGATCGTCCTCAGCGACTGGCGACTTGACAATATCCGCGCCTAGAATCACCTGCATAAGCCATGGTCGCAGAAGCGGTGTTCCAAGGAGAGATCCCTGCCGAAGGCGTCGCAGACCTGCTTGGTGGTCTCGAACAGATCGGCACGACCGGCGTGCTGGCGTTTCACAGCACGTCGGGCTCGGGTGCGATCCGCTTGGTTCACGGGCAGATTGCCGAGCCGGAATTGAACGGCGACGAGGAGCGGGCTCTCGAAACCCTACTTGCACTCCGGGACGGCGAGTTCGCCGTCTACCCGAAGCTTCCGCACCTTCCGGTTTCCCGCGGCACCGACACCACCCGACGGGGCTCGATCGCGGTGCACCCGCCGTCCGAGCTGATGCGCTATTGCGAGGGCGCAGGGTTGACGGGTCGACTTCTCCTCGAGCATCGCGGTCGGCTGGCGATCGGCTACTACGAAAAGGGGCAGCTCGAAGACGTGAGCATCGACGGCGGCACGGCGGCGGACTTCGTTCAAGCGCTCGAATGGACCGAGGGCACGTTCCGGGTCGACGCGGTTCCGCCTCCGCGTGAAACGCTGCCACCGTCTCTTCAGGACAAGACTCCGGCACACTTGACCAGTCCCACAGAGCTCGCGCGCGCAGGGGCCGACCGCCCCGACGGCACGCCGGTGTCGGGCCTCCGCCCACGTGTTGAACGGGACGAAGATGCGACCATCCGCATCATTCGGCGTCCGGAAACCGAGGATTTGGACGAGCCGCCCGAGCTTTGGAGCACGCTCGAGTATTCTCCCTCTTTTCCTAGAGAATCTGCTACAACTACCCCCGTGAAGTCGAAAGACGACGGACGATCGATTGGGTTCTGGCGGACGCTCGGCTGGGTGGGCGCTGTCTTAGTAGTGGTGCTCGGCTGTCTTTGGGTGCTCGCAGCTCTCCCGCCGCTGGAGTAGTGTCGGCGCCGTGGGCCCGCGCTTGCGATCGAGACGCTTGCGTCGAAGCCTGATCGCAGCGGCGCTGTTCGCTTCGTCAATCGCTTCGCCCGGGATGGCGAGCGCGCAGGAGGGGGCGCCAGAGCCTTATACGCCTGGTGAGGTCGTTCCCGCGCCGCCCCTCCAGGACGAAGGTGCGAAAGACACCGATGACGAGTTCCGGGACCCGTACGGCGTGGCCAGCGAGCGTCGTCCGGCGGACCAAATCTCGTCGCAGGTTCGGTACATCCTCGAGCGCATCGAGGTCATCGGCAATACGCGAACCAAATCACGAGCGGTTCGGAAGTTCATCCCTCTCGAGCCTGGGCAGTTTCTCGATCCTGAGTCGCCGGACTTGGTCGCGACCGAGTGGCGGCTCATGGGCACCGGGTGGTTCGATTGGGTCGACATTCGACTCGAGCGCGGCGAAAAGCCTGGCTACGCCGTTCTGATCGTCCACGTCCAGGAGCGCAACACGGTCATCATCGAGCAGCTGGTTGCGGGGCTCACCGAAGGGGTGACCAACACGACCGACTCCCGCAATTTACTGCCCTGGTTTGGCTTCAAGCTCACCGAAACCAATATGGCAGGCCTTGGTATTCGATTGTCGGGGACCGCGTTGGTGAGCGGGTTCAACCAAGGTGGTCGGATCGATCTCCGATATCCGAAGATGATCAAAGACCAGTGGGGCCTTCGCTTCGGCACGTTCTTTCTCAATGGTCGAGAGTTCTACGGAAACCAGCCCTTGGTGAGCGTGCCATGCGGCAACCCAACTTGTCCCGGCACCTCCCTCGTCGATAGCGCCGTAGTCCGGTACCGACGTGGCGGGTTCATGCTTGGTACCGAGAAAGACATCACGTCGACGCTTCGTTACCAGCTCGATTGGATCGGCGACATCGTCAGCGTCCTCGAACGTCCCGAGGCGGCAAGCGAGACACGAGGAAACGAGATCAGTCCAATCGAATTCGCCATCGAAGACGGACACAGCTTTGTATCTTCACTCCGGTTCGCCTTGATCTTGGATAGACGCGACGACCCGGGCATCACGAAACAGGGTGTGCTTCTGCGGGGCGTCGTCACTGCAAGCACCCGGTTTCTCGGGAGCGACTACGACTTTCTACAGCTCGAAGTATGGATCCGAAGATGGTGGCGGCTTCCTTGGAATCACACGATTCGGTTCGGCGCGTTCGGCGGAGTTGCCTTCGGAAACACCCCCTTCTTCTATCTCTTCCACGTGTCGGACCTCACCGACCTCGTTCCATCGCGTTTTCTCGAGATGCAGCTCGACCGCCGACAGGCGCCAAACCTTCTCGGAACCTCGATCGAAAACAACTACCTCGGAGAGCTCGCATGGCGCCTAGACGTCGGATACGACGTGCCTGTTTATGAGCGCGTGCGAGATCGCGGCCTTCGTGAGATCGACCTCTACATGCTCATCGGGCTCTATTCACTGGCCAACATTCGTGATTCACGGCTCGGCACGGATGGCTACTCGGGTTTCTCCAGGTATCCGATGGACCTCACCTTCGACTTCGGGTTCCGCTTCGACACTCGAATAGGCGTCTTTCAAGTCGGCTTCTCGACGCTGCTGGGGTTCATACGGCTGTGAAGTACTGGCTCGCTGCATGGCTGTGGTTGATAGGCGCAAGTGCGAGCGCACAGCGCGATTTGCCGCTGCGCGACGTGCAAGTGCAGTGGTTACGTGGCGCCCCGAAGGTGAGCTTTTCGGCCAAGGACCTCGCTGACGAACGGGTCCGAAAGGAGCTGCAAAGCGCGCTTCGGAAAAGGCTGGTGGTGACGGTCACCGCGCACCCGCGCGGATCGGGACGAACCATCGTCCGTCGCCAGTTCGGTTGCGACGTGACGCACGACCTTTGGGAGGACGGATACCTCGTTCGCATTGCGAGTCAGACGGAACGCTTGTCTTCGCTCGAGAAGGCGCTCGATCGATGCCTCGTGGTGCAAGGGCTGTTCGTCGGTGAACCCAGACGCTACGAATCCTACAAAGGAAAAGAGATTTTCTTCTCCATCGAAGCCGAGTTCAATCCGATTTCGGAGAAGCAATGCCGGGAGCTGATCCGTCCGACGGGCAGCGACGATCCAATCGGGCCGATCACGGTGAGCATCGTTCGGCGTCGAATCTGTCAGGCGGAGCGAACGGTTCGTTTCCGGGGCAAGGACGCGCGGGTTCCCAAATGAGCCGAATCGAACGCAAAATCCTGTTCGCGATTGGGCTCACAGTCTTCTTGACGCTCGGGGGCAGCATTTTCTTTGCCCAGGGCGCCCTTCGAGAGGTGTACCGAGTTGGGGTGAACGAGCGGTTTGGGCAAGAGCTCGTCCACGGCGTGGAGGCTCGCCGCGGTCAGCTGGTCGCCCTCCGGGAAAGCTCTGAACAGGTCGCCGACGCGATCGGATGGGCCGTCGAGGCGGAGGTGAGCGAAAAGGACAGCCGGCGCGCGCTGGAAGCGCTTCTCGTCGAGCTGCTTGATCGCTACCCAGACGTGAAGAGCGTGCGCGTCGTCGAGGGAGATCGCCTCTACGCCGCTGCGAGCCGCGAGCCAGAACCCAACGGTGACGCGTTGCGTGCAACGATCCGGAGTCGGGACGCCACTGCGCGCGGAAAGAAGCTTCGCGTAGAGGTCGAGGTCGTCGTTCCCGAGATGTATTTCCAGCGGCTTCAGGAAGCAGGCGAGGTCGCTGACGTCTACTCGCGGCTACAGCGAGAAAGCGCTTCGGTTTCAGATGTGTACGTTTGGGTTTTCGGTGTGCTGGTGTTCCTCGTGATCGTCGTTGCGTTCTTGATCGGGGCCATCGCTTCTCGTCGCGTGACCCGTCGCGTGACGGTGCTCGCCGAAGCAACCCGTCGGGTCGGCGCCGGAGACCTCACCGTGAGCCTACCGACTGGCGCCACCGACGAAGTGACCGAGCTCACGCAGGCCTTCAACGACATGGTTCGTGATCTACGCGACTCGAGAACCAGAATCGAGTACCTCCAAAAAATTGGCGCTTGGCAGGACTTCGCTCGACGACTCGCGCATGAAATCAAGAACCCACTCACACCCATCCAGCTCGCCGCGCAGGAGATGGACGAGACGTATACCGGCGAGGACGAGGGATATCGTGAAAAGCTCGAACATGCGCGAGCGATCATCGAGGAGGAGGTCGCCACTCTGCGCAGGCTCGTCGGTGAGTTCAGCGCGTTTGCCAAGCTCCCTCGAGCCGATCTCTCGCCAGCCGACCTTTGTGAGTTGATCCAATCAATTCAAGACTCTGTCCCGGCAATTCTCGAAGATATCGGTGTGGACGGCCCGGCGCCGGTCGAGGTTCGCGTGAGCTGTGCAACGAGACCCATGCATGTGCGTATGGATCCCATGATGCTGCGGCGTGGATTCGACAACATCTTGCGCAATGCGATTCAGGCCGTTTACCGCGCCAAGCCGACCGGCGGTGGGCAGGTGCTGCTTCGTGCGTACTCGGTCGAAAATTCGGCGTTCATCGAGGTGCTAGACAATGGCCCCGGCATCGCTCGGGAGAATTGGGACCGGGTCTTCGACCCTTACTACACCACGAAGGTCGAGGGCACCGGCCTCGGCCTGGCCATCGTGAAAAAGGTCGTACTCGAGCACGGCGGTGAGGTCAGCCTCGATGATGCGCCCGAGGGAGGCGCGCGCTTTAGGATCAGGCTCCCCCTCATCGGCTCTTCATGACCGGCGCCCAAAGACCAGGTTGGCGGAAGTGGCTCCAATGGCTTGCCGGCGTGTCTGTGTTCTTCGTCGTCTACAGCTTCGCCACGCGTGCGCGCCAGCTTCCCCTGGTTGGAGAAGCCGCGCCCGACGTGACGCTTCCGGTTGCCGCCGGTGGCCCAGGCGATGGTCCGCTCGAGGTTAGGTTGTCGGCCCTCGAGGGCCGGGTCGTGGTTCTCGATTTTTGGGCCAGTTGGTGCAACGCGTGTCGTCGTACGTCGCCGATCCTGAATGACCTCCAGGAGGAGTTCGAAGCGGAGGACGTATCGTTCTACGCGATCAACGTCGAACCGATCGACAGACAGCGGGTACAAGCGGCTCATCTCTCGTTTGGGAACGACTTTCCGACACTTCACGACCGTGCCGGGACAGCCCAGAAGAGATATGCGGTCCGCACGCTCCCGACGGTCGTCGTGGTTGGCCGAGACGGCATCGTGAAGTGGGCCCGCAGCGGGGTCCCGGGCCGATCCGACCTCCGGAACGCGATTTCCGGCGCCCTAAACTAGCCGGAATTGCGCACGGTTGACGTCTCTAGACCACGCTGGTAGTTTCGCCGGCCGCGCGAGGCCGATGAATGCGGCCTGCCCCGGGTGGAGAAAAATCCTTGGTCCAAACGCTTCAGGGTCCGAGTTTGGAAGAGCGGGTCAGCCAGCTTCAGGGGCTGATGGACTCGGCAAGCGAGGCGGTGCGCCAAGAGTACCAGGACCGCTTCGATATTGCGTGGATCTATCACGATAGCGCGCTCGAGGGCGTCGTCTACTCGATGGATGAGCTCAGGTCGGCCATCTACGACGAGGCGGTCATCGATGCATCCCTAATCCCCGTGTACGACGAGATTCGAAACCATATGGGAGCGATCGAGATGATCCGCGATATGGCTAACCGTCGACGGTTCACCATCAACCTCGACGTGATCAAGAAGTTGTTCGCGCAGCTCGCCCCCGAGGAGCTCGAAGGAAAAGGGCCGCCCAAGTACCGAAAGGACATGCCGCTTCACCGGCTGTACTTCCACGAGATCGCCCAACCCGACAAGATCAGCTATCGGATGCGCCAGCTCGTGCAGTGGCTCTCGGATCCGGAAACCAAGAAGACGATGCATCCGGTGCGCACGGCAAGCAAGGTGCATCATCAGTTGCTGCAGATCTATCCGTTTCCGCGACACAGCGGCAAGGTGGCGCGCTTGGTGATGAACCTCATTCTGATGCGTGCAGGCTTCCCGCCGGTCGTAATTCACGCAACGGAGAGGCAACGCTACTACGAAGCGCTTCGAAGTGGCGAAGATGCAACCTCCGCGCTCATCAATCAGGCGCTCGGTGCGGCGATCGAGACCGCGATTCAATACTTCGAAGAGCACCAATAGTAAAAGGGGACGGTCCTCTTCTAGCTCTTCACCAAGAACCGCGGAAGCGCGGAGATGACGGCGAGCTGGGCGGCGCCGTGGTCGAGCACTCGAGCCCCGTTTTCTGGGGTGATGCCACCGATCGCCACCACCGGGCGGGGCACGGAGCGACACACTTCCTCGAGCTTCTTCAGGCCAACCACTGGGTCTGGGTTCTCTTTTGTGGAGGTCTCGAAAACGGGCCCAAAGGCGATCCGGTCGGCGCCCTCCCGTTCGGCCTCGAGCGCCTGCCGGAGGTTGTGAGTCGATACTCCAATGTCGATTGCGCCTACGATCTCGCGTGCCTCTGCGATTCGCATGTCATCTTGACCGAGGTGTAGTCCGTCGGCTCCGACCAACGCTGCGATGTCGGGCCGGTCGTTCACCACGAAAGGCACGTTTGCCTGCTTGCAGGCGGCGTTGAGCTGCTCTGCCAGGGCGAGCAAGCGCTGGTCGTCGAGCGTCTTGGCTCTCAGCTGCAACGCTGCGCAGCCAACGCTCAGAGCTCGTCTGGCCAGCTCCTCGGGATCGCTCGAAACCTCGGTATCGACGATCGCGTAAAGCCGATCACTCCACGGGTTCATTGCTGCTCAGCACGCCGTATAAGTCCGGACGGCGATCACGAAAGAAGTCCCAGTTCGCACGATACTCGCGGAGCGCGTCGCGGTCGAAGGTCGCCACGGCAATTCCCTCCTCGTGACGGTCGAGCTCTGCGATCACCTCGCCCCTGTGATCGCAGATGAATGAGCTCCCGTAAAAGGTGAGCCCAGCCTCGGTACCGATCCGGTTTGCGGCCGCCAAAGGCATCGCGTTGGCCACTGCATGGCCGAGCATCACGCGGCGCCATGGGTCTTTACTGTCTTCGTCGGGGGTTGTGGGCTCGGTACCGATCGCGGTTGGATAAAGAAGGACCTCGGCGCCCAGCAGCGCCATCGCGCGCGCCGTTTCGGGGAACCACTGGTCCCAGCAGACGCCGATCCCGAGTCGGCCATGCCTCGTGTCCCAGACCCGAAAACCCGTATTTCCTGGACGAAAGTAGAATTTCTCTTCGTAGCCCGGGCCGTGGGGAATGTGGCTCTTTCGGTAGACCCCAAGCTCGGCTCCATCGGCGTCGACAACCGCCAGGCTATTGTAGTAACCGTCGTCCGCTTTCTCGAAGAACGACACGGGAAGGACGACGGCGAGCTCTTTGGCAAGTCGCTGCATACGTTGGATTGTCGGGTGCCCTTCGGCCGGTGCGGCGAGGTCAAAGGCGTTCGCGTCCTTTGCTTGCGGAAAGTATCGGGCCTCGAAGAGCTCCGGCGTGAGCACGATGCGGGCGCCCCGGCCGGCAGCTTCCCGGACCAGCGCCTCGACCCGCGAAACATTAACGTCCCTCGATCCTTGAAGCTCGCATTGGACGACTGCGATCTCGAGTCGTGTGTCGGTCATCGTGGCGTAGGTTGGGGTTGGGTGGCGCAGTGAAATGCCCCGCCACCCCATAGCAGGTCCCGCGCCGAAAGGCCGACAACGGTCCGGCTCGGAAACGCGGTCGCGATCTCGTCTCGCGCTTCACTGTCCTCGGGCACGCCGAAGAAGGGCACTATCACCGCTTCGTTGGCGATGTAGAAGTTACAATAGTTCGCGGGGAGGGGAGCGCCGTCAGGTGCGAACACCGCGCCAGGTGAAGGCACCGTTCGCACGGTCAAACCGGCTTGCCGAAGCTCTGCTTCGATCGGACGGGTCACCTCCACGTTGGGATCATTCGTGCCGGCGTGGGTGCAAATCACCGTGTCGGCGTTGACGAAGCGCGCGATCATATCGACGTGCCCATCGGTGTGATCGTGATTCAAACCGCGTTCGAGCCAGATCAGCCGTTCGAACAGGAGGAGCGAACGAAGCGCGTTCTCGACGTCAGCGGTGGCAAGACCTGGGTTTCGATTGTCGTTGAGGGCGCAGGACTTGGTGGTGATGAACGTTCCTTGTCCGTCAAACTCGAGCGCACCTCCCTCGAGGACGAGGTCGTGCTCGAGAAGGGTCGCGCCGAGGTGGTCGGTCAACCATCGTCCAATCTCTACATCGAAGGAGTCATCGAACTTTCGGCCCCAACCATTGAACCGAAAACCGACAGCGCCCAGCGCCCCGCTCGGGGTGTGCCCGAGAAGCGGAAGAGTGTCACGAACCCAGCAGTCACCATAGTCTGCAGCGACGTAGTCGATGTCGTTCGAGGCTCCGATTAGGTTTCGAGCCACCGCTTCGACATTTTGGTCTCGTACGAGCAATCGAACCCGTTCGTTTCCTTCGTCTGCGATCGTGCGGCAAAGGTCGGCGATCGTGCGCTGCGCCGCTTGGAGGTTGGAGGGCCACTCCGCCGCCAGGTACGGAAACGCCAGCCAGCAGCAGTCGTGTCGCTCCCATTCGGCAGGAATTCGAAGCCGTTCCTTCACTTACCGAACTTACCATGCGAGGGCTTCCTGCTCACCGTATCGATCGATCATCCTATCGACGTGAGCGAGGAGCGCTCGTTGGCGCCGCTTCAGGCCGTCGAGCTGCCGATCGTTCAAGACGGGTGCCAGCGGATCGGCAGCGAGGCGCTTTGCGAAGCGCTCGAGATCGAGCTCCCGGACGGCGTCGACCGTCGACCGGCGAAAACGCTGTAGGGCTTTCAGCCGTGCCTCCATCAAACCGAGACGCTGCTCGCCAAGCCAAAAGCCTGCACCATTGTCGAGATAGATTAGGGGGCCCCCTTTCCCACGGGTCCGAACGTTCGTGAAATTCCCTCCCCAACGATCGACATTCTGAGTGAGATAGTCGAAGACGATCATGTCGGAGAGCTCGGCGGCGCGCTCCTCCGTGTCCGGCGCGCTCGCAAGCGGTCGGCCGGGATCGGTGGCCTCGCGAACGCCGGGCCGTCCATTGACATCGGCCCTGTAGTCCACGGGTCGCTGGTAGGGGGTGATCGGGAGCGACTTTTGGATTCGGATCCACCGCTCCCATTTTCGGCCCAGCTTCAATCTCACCAATGGGTCGGGAATCCACCAGACGAAGGCACCCCCGATCGTTTCGTCCTTCTCGATCTCGAGCTCTTGGACCCGCTTGTCGTTGCCGGCGGCTTTCCTGAGCTCTGCCCAAGCGAACCGTCTCCCAGTCGTCGGGGGAACGCGACCGAGCCCGAGCTCTCGATCCAGATAATAAGCAGCGACCTCGGAGTACCAGTGCGCCGCTGAGAAGCTTTGTTTCGGTTTGAAGTAGCCCTCCGTGCCGTCCGCGAGCGTGATCTTGAAGGCGAGGCTCCGGCCGCCTTTGCCCTTCTTCGTCGACAGAATCCTCTCGGATCGGAGCGCGTCGATCCGCGGGCCGTCAGGCTCCCCCAAGAACGCAGGTACGCTGGCTTCGCCGACACCCAAAAGGAGCCATGCCAAGACCATCAGGAGCATAGGCCAAGCGATGCGCGCCACGCGGCACAGAGTAGCCGATCGGTTCGTTCTATGCCGAGTCGGGTACGATTGAATCGTTTTCAGTCGAGGGCTCTTCGCCGCCTGGCCCTTCGTCGAGCTTGGCGCGCCGGGTTGCCATGAACCGATCGAACTCGGTGCGATCCTTGGCCATGCGAAGCTTTCTCAAGAACTCTTGGAACTCGCGCTCCTCTTCCTCGAGGCGCTCCAAGGTTTGCTCGCGATATTCGTCGAAAGCGGCGTTGCCAGTCGCGGCGTAGTAGCGGTGAAAGGAGGCCCCGCGCGGAGAGTGACGTCGCCGTTTGGCGCAGCTCCAGGGCGGGCCCTGACCGGAGCCGAGGCGGCCGCTCATCACCAGAAACGCCAGCAAGGCGAGGCCGACGGGCCAGAAGATGACAAAGCCAAGAACCAGAAGCGCGATCCAGATCGGAGTGCCCAAATCATCCAGTTTTGCCACCATTTGCGTCATTTACGAAGCTCCTTGCTCAATGTAAATGTTCTTTACATTTACATATGCGGCAAGATCGACTAGCCGTCAAGGGGAGATTCCGAGACCGGCAAGGTAAACCAACACAGCCGCCTCCAATAGCTCGGAGGGGGCCATTGGGATCTTTCGGCGAGACGTGTCGCCTCGCGTGTAAAGTGCCGCGATCCCGTGCGCTAGCGACAACACGTGAAGCGCGATCATGGTAGCGGGTGGGCGCTCGTCACCCGCGATGGTGTCGGTGAGGGCTTGGCTCGCCTCGAGCAGCACGGCGAAAGCCCGCTCCTCAGCCGCTCTGACCTCGGGGGCTTCATAGGACTGGCCCGACTCGAACATGGCTGAAAATAGCGCCGGCTCTTTGCGCGCGAACTCGATGTATGCCTGGCCGATCCGCTCGAGGCGCCGAATCGGGTTCGCGTCTACTGTCTCCGCAGCTCGTGCCAGGTCCTCCGCGAGGAGCTCGAAGCCCCGCTTGGACACGTCGGCCATGAGAGCATCGCGGTCGCGGAAGTGTCGGTAGGGCGCAGCAGGGCTCACCCCCGCACCACGCGCCGCGTCGGCAAAGGTGAATCCACCAGGTCCTTTTTCGGAGATGAGGTCGAGCGCCGCGTCGATCAGCGCTTCGCGCAAGTTCCCGTGGTGATAGCCGCGCCGGTCCCGAGATCGACCTCTCCTACTGCGATGACCCATCGTGTACTCTTAGTGCTTGCGATTCGAGGCCCATAAGATCGATCTCGAGCCCCATCCTGCTCTCTTTGGCGACATCGTAGATCGCGCGCGCGAGCGCGACATCTTGAATGGCGAGGCCGGTCGAGTCGAACACCGTCGTTGTTTCGGGAGACGGCCTCGGAAGCTCGCCTGCGACGACTTCACCCAGTGTGCCGGCTATCTCTTCGACCGTGAATTCTCCTTTGCTCAAGGGCACGTTGATCTCGCCACTTCCAGTCGCCTGGTGAATGTCGTCGATGTAGACGGCGGACCGCTTCAAGACTTCGAAAACGAGCTCTTGTTTGCCCGGGGCATCGGCCCCCATCGCGTTGATGTGCGCCCCCGGCCGTATCCACTCAGGCCTGACGAACGGAGCCCGCGAGGGAGTCGCCGTGCAAACGATGGCCGCGCCTGCAGCTTCCTCCAAGCTCACGACCCGCCCGTCGACTTCGTCGGCAAGCTTACGGGCAGCGCTTTCGTTTCGGTCATGGACGAGCGGCTCAAACGACGGGTAGACCACGCGATGTGCACCGTAGAGCGTCCTAGCTTGCGCCCCCGCACCGATGAAGCTGATCGTGGCCGGCCCACTCGGCGCGAGATATTTCGACGCGACGGCACCGGCGGCCCCCGTACGGAAGGCGGTGAGCAGGGTGCCGTCCATGATCGCGAGCGGAAACGCGTTTGCAGGGTCGTTCAACACGAACACCCCCATGACCGTCGGCAGGCCATAGTCCCGGCGATTTTTCGCATGGACGTTGACCCATTTGATCCCGGCTGAGTTGCCGAGCCTGGACGGCATCGCGCGGAAGTCACCGTGATGGTCTTCGATCGGCAGGTAGACCTTCGGCGGCATCGAGGCTTCACCGCGTCCGAATGCGGCGAACGCGCGCTCTACCGCGGCCACCGCGAGCTCCATGGTCACTATGTGCTCAACATCCATTCGCGTCAGGACGAGAGTCTTCATAATTTCACTTTACCCCGGTGGTCGGAGCGGGAACACTTTGTTTGGCTTGGCTCTTTCGGTATAGTCCGCCGAACTCATGCCGACCAGACAGTTGAACACAATCGACAATACCTGGTACCTCGGGCGCCATGCCGGAACATGATGTCTTGATTATAGGGGGCGGTGGCGCAGGATTGCGCGCTGCCATTGCGGTTGCGGAAGTCGATCCCTCGCTCGATGTCGCGTTGGTAAGCAAAGTCTATCCCATGCGCAGCCACACCGTCGCCGCCGAAGGTGGAGCCGCCGCTGTGCTCCAGCAGAGCGATAGCCTAGACAATCATGCTCTCGATACCATCGCCGGAGGGGATTGGCTCGTCGACCAAGACGCCGTCGAGCTCTTCGTGAGGTCGGCTCCTCTGGAGATGACGCAACTTGAACACTGGGGGTGTCCGTGGAGCCGGGAGCCGAGCGGCAAAGTAGCCGTCCGGCCCTTCGGTGGCATGAAAATCGAACGGACCTGGTTTGCTGCCGACAAGACCGGATTCCATATGCTCCACACCCTCTTTCAGACGTCGCTGAAGTACGACAATGTCACTCCATACGACGAGTGGTTTGCAACACGCCTGCTGATTGAAGACGGACGTTGCCAAGGCGTGACTGCCATCGAGTTGCAGACCGGACGCGTCGTGGTGCTTGCCGCCCGGGCAGTCATCCTTTGCACTGGGGGAGCCGGACGCGTCTTTCCATTCACGACGAATGGGGCCATCAAGACGGGCGACGGCATGGCGATGGCCTACCGGGCCGGCGTGGCGCTGAAGGACATGGAGTTTGTGCAATACCACCCGACCGGGCTGCCTGGCACTGGAATACTGATCACCGAGGCCGCTCGCGGCGAAGGTGGCATCCTCGTGAACAAGGACGGCTATCGCTACCTACAGGACTACGACCTCGGGACCCCTGTCGAGATCACCGATCCACGGCATCCCGTCAAGAAGAGCATGGAGCTCGGACCTCGGGACCGACTAAGCCAAGCCTTCATGAAGGAGAGGGAGCAGGGACGTACGATCCCGGGCCCCGAGGGCGACGTGGTCCATCTCGACGTGCGTCATTTGGGCGAGAAAAAAATAGACGCGAAGATCCCCTTCGTGCGCGAGCTGGCCCGAAAGTACGTTGGGATCGATCCTGTTCACGAACCCATTCCGGTCCGGCCGGTGTTGCATTACATGATGGGCGGCATCGACACGGACATACAGGGGGCCACCTCGTTGCCGGGCCTGTTTGCCGCCGGCGAATGCGCCTGCGTCTCGATCAATGGGGCCAACCGATTAGGTTCCAATTCGCTAACTGAATTGCTGGTATTCGGTGCGCTTGCGGGAAGAGCGGCCGCGCAGCTTGCGAGAGAGAATCGCAGCCTCGACGTGGTCGCTCTCGAGAAACAGGGTGTCGATGAGCAGGCACGCATCGCCCGCGACTTCATCGGGAAGACCGACGGTTCCGAGCGCGTCGCCGCCCTACGCCAGGAAATGCGTGACACGATGGAAGCCGGCGCAGGCATCTACCGTGACGCCGCGAGCTTACGGGCAACCTGCGACAAGCTTGCGACGCTACGCGGTCGATTCTCTGACATTCAGCTGGATGACCGCAGCCTCACGTTCAACACGGAGCTCACAGCGGCCCTCGAGCTCGACTTCATGCTCGACGTGGCTGAGGCGATTGTCCATAGCGCGCTCGCCCGAACGGAAAGCCGGGGGTCGCATCAGCGGACCGATCATCCCGAACGCGATGACTCGAAGTTTCTCAAACACTCCCTGGCCTACCATTCGGACGGACCTCCCCGAATCGACTATAAAGACGTGGCTATTACGCGCTGGCCACCCGGCGAGCGGGTTTACGGACGGTAGTCATGAACAACACGGGTAACCAATGACGCAAGAGACTATCGCCCTCGAAGTGTTCCGTTACCGGCCCGAACAAGAGCGTGAGCCGACATTTCAGACGTATGAGGTCCCACTCCGGAAGGATTGGGTCGTTCTCGATGCGCTGAATTACATCAAGGACGAGATCGATGGGACGCTTACGTTTCGCTGGTCTTGCCGAATGGGCGTGTGTGGAAGTTGTGGGATGATGATCAATGGCACACCGGTCCTCACGTGCGCCGCCTTCCTCGAAACGTATCGGCCCGGCCCCGTCCGCATCGAACCGTTAGCCAACTTCCCAGTCGTCCGCGACCTCGTCATTCTGATGAGCGATTTCATGGAAAAACTAGGCCGCGTCAAGCCTTGGATCATTACCGACAAAGAGAAACCAGTGGCGGAAGGCGAGTACTTGCAGACGCCGACGCAGCTTGCTGACTTCAAACAATACAGCATGTGTATCAATTGCTTGCTGTGTTATTCGGCATGCCCCGTATCCGGTCTAGAGCCAGATTTCATTGGCCCTGCTGCGATCGCCTTGGCACAGCGGTATAACCTCGACAGCCGGGACGAGGGTAGCGCTCAGCGGATGGAAGTCCTCTCACAAGACGATGGCATCTGGCAGTGCACGCTCGTGGGCGAGTGTTCCGCGGTATGCCCCAAAGCGGTTGATCCGGCAGGAGCAATTCAGCGCTACAAAGTCGCCAGTACCAACGACTGGTGGAGATCGAAGCTCATGCCCTGGGGGAAATGAGTCAACTCGGACCAAGGCAGGCATGCCATGTCAGACCCGACACGCTACAGAAAGTATCATCCTAAGCTTTATCGCACTCGCATGCCGATCTTCTGGTGGGTCCGTAAGCGGGCTCACATACACTTCATCACGCGCGAACTAACCAGTGTGTTCGTGGCATTCTACGCAATCGAGCTCCTGTTTCTGCTTCGGACGCTGACGCTCGGACCGGAAGCATATGATGCCTTCCTTGCCTGGCTTCAAACGCCTCTCGCGCTCGGTTTGAATACGATCGCGTTCTTGATGATCGTCTTCCACAGCATCACGTGGTTCAATCTGGCACCGAAGGCACTGGTGATCCGCGTTGGCGAGGTACGCATTCCGCCCGTTGCCATCGCTGGGTTAAATTACGCGGGTTGGGCCGTTTTTTCGGCGGCATTGGCTTGGTTCATTCTCACGGCCTGAGGAGGCGCTTCTGAAGCTATGAAAGTATCCAATGAACCGCTTTGGTGGGCCTTTTTTGGTGCTGGCGGCGCGCTCTCGGCGCTCTGTGTCCCAGCCCTCCTATTCCTGGTCGCTTTGGCGATGCCGCTAGGGTGGATCGAAACCCCTAGCTACGAAGCCGCACGCGCTCTCGTGCATCATCCGCTGGCACGCCTGTTTCTATTCGCCTTGATTTCCCTTTCTCTGCTTCACTGGGGCCATCGCTTCCGATATACGCTTTACGATGGTCTCCAGCTCAAGCATCTGGAATCACTCATCGTTCTATTTTGTTATGGCGGTGCCATCCTTGGCAGCGTCTTCACAGCGTTTGTACTCTGGCAGCTCTAGCAAGGAGTCCCGCTAGGAGGAGCACTTGGGGACATAGCGGAGGAGAAGATGACAGAACGCTTCGCCCTGAAAAAAATTTCCAAAGATGGCATTGAACACGCGGTAGAGCGCGCCGAACACTACCGTTTGCTAAACGACCCCGAGCAAGCCGAGAGCATCTGTCTCGATATACTCGCCGTAGACGAGGATAATCCGCGCGCGCGCATCACGTTGATCTTATCGCTCACTGATCAGTTCAGCGGGGGGGGTGGCTCCCACGCGGCGCGGCGCGCGACCGACCATGTGAAGAAGCTTCCCAGCGAATATGAGCGTGAGTATTACGCCGGGGTGGTTGCCGAACGTCAAGGACGCGCCCACCTCGCACAGGGCGGCATTGCGCGGACCTTTGCCTATGAGGGTCTCCACGAAGCGATCTTGCACTACGAGCGAGCGGATGCCCTGAAACCCCCGGGCGTCGAAGATGCGATTTTGCGATGGAATGCTTGTGCCCGGACCATTACGCGAGAGGATCTGCATCCGCGACGCGACGAGCCGGAGATGCTGCTCGAGTAACACTCCTATGAGGCCATGATGTCCGCTTCAGCTCTTGCTCTGATCGGTTACGTCGCGTGGACGTTGCTTTTGGTCATCACGATCATCAGCGTGCGAACGTGGATTTCGCTGATGGGGAAGCGTGAGAGCTACAGCTTCAAACCCGACGGCTCTGACGTGTCGGAGGCCTCGGTTCGGCTGTGTCGTGTGCACGCGAATTGCGTCGAGAACCTGCCAATTTTCGGTGCGATCATTCTCGTGGCCATCGCCACTGGGCACTCGGACATCACGGATTCCTTGGCGTTATGGGTGCTAGCGGCTCGGGTCGCGCAGTCGGTCACTCACCTCATATCAACCAGCAACCTTGCGGTCACCGTCCGTGTGACGTTCTTTACCGTGCAGCTAGCGATCGAAGCCTGGTGGGTAATACAACTAGCAAAAGTCGCCCTCAGCGCTTAAGGCACTAGTGTGCGGAGATCCGTACACTAGTGGAAGTCGCGAGATCGATGGGTCTGGGCGGCAACGGCAACGTCCGGGGCCCATAGCGCCTTCGCGATGAGATGAATGACACCGTCGGCTTTCTGAATTTGGCCCGTGACTCCGAGGAGCGAAGCGGTTTTTGCGAGAGCTGCGTAGCGATCGAAGACCCTCTTCCACACTACGACGTTGACGAAGCCCGTCTCGTCTTCGAGGGTGAAGAATGTGACCCCCGAGGCGGTTCCGGGGCGTTGACGGCAGATCACCATGCCGACATAGCTCAGGTTTTCACCGTGAGCGCAGGCACGAATGTTTTCGGCCTTCGGAAAACCGCGCGATCGTAGAATGTCGCGGAGGCCCCGCATGGGATGCCCGCGTGTGCTGTGGTGACTCGCTCGATAGTCCCAGAGGACCTGATCTTCGTTCATGAGTGACGCAAACGAGATCTGGCTCGATGCTGGCTCGAGAGGCAGTGAATCTCGAGTGAAACGAGAGAGGCTTCGGACTTGCCAAATCGCATCACGCCGATTGAGGCCAAAACATTCGAATGCACCCGACTCCGCAAGCGCATGCAAAGCCTTCTTGTTGAGCCCCGTCTCACGCACGAACGTCGCGAGATTCGGGTAAGGCGCGTTCGTGTCTTCGATGCGCTCCCGCTCCACCACCCCGAGCCCCTTCACATACCGAAGCCCCATCCGCACTGCAGTAACAGTGCCAGTGTCAGCGATCATCTCCAGGGTGCAGTCCCAGTTACTTTTGTTGATGTCGATGGGAAGGACTTGGACTCCGTGACGTTTGGCGTCTTCGACGAGCGTGGCAGGGGTATAAAATCCCATGGGTTGGGCATTTAGGATGGCGCAGGTGAAGGCTTCGTGGTGGTGGCACTTGAGCCATGCCGTCACGTACGCCAGTAGTGCAAACGATGCAGCGTGACTTTCGGGAAAGCCGTACTCACCGAAGCCCCGAATCTGCGAGAATACGCGCTCGGCAAATTCTTCGGGGATGCCTTCGGCAATCATGCGAGGGATCATTCGGGTTCGGTGCTTTTCGATTCGACCAGACCTGCGCCAGGCAGCCATGTCACGGCGAAGCTGATCGGCCTCACCTGGCGTATACCCGGCTGCTTCGACGGCGAGCTTCATCACCTGCTCTTGAAAGATCGGCACGCCAAGTGTCTTCTTCAGGATTCGTTCGAGCTTCGGATGAGGGTAGAGGATTTCTTCCTCGCCTTTTCGGCGCCGGAGGTAAGGGTGAACCATATCGCCCTGAATCGGCCCCGGGCGAACGATCGCGACCTCGACGACCAAGTCATAGAAGGTACTCGGCCGAAGTCGCGGAAGCATCGCCATCTGCGCACGACTTTCTATTTGGAACACACCGACGGTATCGCCGGCGGAAACCATGTCGTAGGTCGCCCGATCTTCGGCAGGCACGGTGGCTATCTCGAGCGATTCGCCCTTGTTTGCATGCAGAAGGTCAAAGGCATGGTGAATGCAGGTCAGTGCACCGAGGCCTAGAAGGTCGACCTTGAACAGGGCGAGGTTCTCGACGTCGTACTTGTCCCATTGAATCACCGTGCGCGCCTCCATCGTTGCGGGCTCGATCGGAACGATCTCGTCGACCGGCCGATGTCCGAGTAGAAACCCGCCAGGATGAATCGATAAATGCCTCGGAAAATCGAGGATCTGGGATGCCAAAGAACAAAGAAGGCCAGTCGCTCGCGCGTCCTTTTCGAGCCCTGCTTCGCGGAGAAGCTCGGGATTGAGGACATCGTCGCGATGGCGGAGCAGGCGTGTTGCGGTTTCGAGATCGGTCCGCGCGAGCCCGAGCACCTTGCCTACGTCACGCACCGCCGAACGGATCCGATATCGAATGACATTGGCCACCATGGCCGCACGATGACGCCCATACTTTTCGTACACGTGTTGAATGACTTCTTCTCGGCGGTCGTGCTCGATGTCGAGGTCGATGTCGGGAGGCTCTGCGCGTTCGACGCTCAAAAACCGTTCGAACAAAAGGTCCATTCGAACCGGGTCGATTGCGGTGATCCCGAGACAGAAGCACACGGCACTGTTGGCCGCGCTTCCGCGCCCCTGGCACAGGATGTTGCTCTCGCGGCAGTACTGCACGATCTCATGCATCGTGAGAAAGTAGCCACCGTAATCGAGACGTCGGATGATCGTGAGCTCGCGTTCGATCTGCGCGCCAACATCGGAAGGAACGTCGCCTCCGTATCGGTTGCGCGCGCCTTGAAAAGTGAGCTCACGAAGCCAACTCTGCTCGGTTTGACCGCTCGGAAGGCTCTCTTCGGGATATCGATAACGAATGTCATCGAGGCTGAAGTTGCATTGCTCGGCAATGTCGAGGGTAAGTCGCAAGCAATCGGGGTCATCGCCAAAGACGCGGGTCATCTGCTCGCCTGTTTTGAGGTCGTACTCGGCGTTTCCGCGGATCGTGTGCCCTGCTTCCGACAGCACTTTCCCCCCGCGAATGCAGGCCAAAACGTCTTGGAGAGGGCGTCGAGCCTTCTCGTGATAGAGCACCTCGTTGGCGCCAAGCACTCGCGTATCGAGCTCTCGAGCAACGTCACGAAGGGCTCGCTCCAATGGCCTTTCGTGGTCTTGGAGGTGACGGGCACAAAGGGCAAACAAAGAGGAATGTTGCTGGCTCGGGTGCAACGCACGCAATGATTCGGGTGTCGTGCAAAGAAAGAGCAAATCGCGCGCTTCTTCGATATCGGAGATGTGAACGAGAGATTGCCCCTTTTCGCACCGAGCATGTCCGCGAGACAACGCTCTACACAAATCGGCATAACCGCGTCGTGTCTTGGCAAGAGCAACGACGTGATGCGCGTGTCTGTCGATGCCGAGGGTTAGCTGCGCGCCTGTAATGATGCGTACGCCGAGGTCTTTGGCGCGCATGTGCGCACGAACCAGCCCATAGACACCGTCTCGATCGGTGATGGCGATGGCGGGAAGCCCGAGCGCATGTGCGCGCTCGACCAGCTCTTCGGGGAAAGACGCGCCTTCCAAAAAGCTGTGGTTCGTCTTGACCCACAACGGAACGTACATGCCCATGACAGGCTCAATCGAGCACTCCGTGGAGGAACCAACGTTTGCGAGGTCGATCGTAGAAGAGCCAAAGCAAGTCTCCGTAGTTGGTTTCGGCGTAGTAGTAGTCGCGCTCGACCAAACGCTTCCACCAACCGCCGCTCACGCGGTAAGGGCCATACAAATGCTCGATGGCTTGGTTTTGCGACAGTAACGGTCCCGCTTCGGGCTCCTTGGGCTTGCGAGGAGGCAGTGGTTTGGGTCGGGCAAAGACACGGCGAATCATCGCTGGCTTTTCGGAGGACGTGTTCGTGGACCCTTCGGCACGTTGAACCGGCTCCCAACGAAACGACGCCTCGGGCAAGTGCGCTTCGCTTAAGGATGCTTTGGTGACCGATTGCTCGCCATAGGCCGCGCGAATCCTCGCAAGCGCCCGGTGTGCGGCCCCCATGTCGCGCGCAGACCGATGCCCAGGCAGACAAGCTTGCTCGGCGCGTGCACGGACGGTGTTCGTGAGGATCTCCACCTCTTCGACCGCACCCCCGAGCTTCGCTCCGCCTAGGCGAAGCCGAATGAGCTCGAGCAACGTCATCAAATCCAACGTTGGCGAAGCAGGCTCGATGTGCTCTTGGTGAAGGGGGGCACGCTCTAAATGAAGCGAGAGCTCGAGGGACTCGACGGCCTCACCGCGCGCTCGAACCTGATGAAGAAGCGAATGAAGAGCCCCTTTGATCGCGAATAACAACCGATGTTGATCGTCATCGGGCGGATCGACTTGGAACGAGATTCGCGATGGCTCATCGAAGGCAGAAGCCTGAATTGGAAGCTGCAAGCCTTCGGCAAAGAGGTCATGAAGCGCGCTTGCCTCCGCACCAAAACGGCTGTGAAGCTCACCTGCAGGCAACCCCAAAAAATCGCCTAGAGTTTCGATGCCCAAAGCGGCCAAGCTCTCGCAGGCGTCTCCAGGCAAATCGAACTCGCCAAGTGGGGTTTTGTCGGATTGTTCTCGCTCTTGATCGGGACTTTCGAGGATCGTGACCCCATCATGCAACATGGCGACCGCAAGCGTTCGATAGCGATGAAAGCCGACGGTCACCGAGCTGTGCCAATGCCGGGCCCGTAAGTAACGATGGATACAGGTAGCCCAGTTGCGATAGCTACCATAAAGTCGACGAAGGCCCTGTGGATCGACGTGAAATGCGCCGGTTTGGTCGATCGCTTCGACTTTGGGCGAGAATGTTTGAAGAGAGGCGATCAGCTCTTGTGTGATCGCCGAAGCCTCGTCGGGTGACACGACGGCGGTGTGCAGATTGGGAACCAGGTCACGCGCTACGGTTTGGCGCATGCCGATGCGAAGTCGACATTTGCGCGCGAAGCCATTGAGGTGAGTGATACGGCCATGGGGTCCCTCGTCGTCGACGACGGCGACAGGAGCATTCTGCCCAGGAGAATTCCAATGAGGCTTTTGCCGAAGCAGGATCTGCATCGGAAACATCGGCAAAAGAACGCAGGTCATTCGTCTCATCGGAAATCTCGCAGCCCTGTCGGTGCAATCGGTTTCGTCAATGCGAGCTCGGTGGCGAGGCCGACTTTGTCTTTGAGAATGCGGGAATGAACTTCGAAACGATCCGCATGCAGGGGGCCGCGTCGTGGCTCGACCCGCAAACCCACCAAAGGACCCGATGATGGTTCTTCGTATGCGTTCGAGGTGAGTAAGAGGATCCGCCCGTCGTACTGCCGCAACACACCCTGAAGACGACCTTGCCAGTTGACCGAAGATCCTGGCGGCAGCGCATCGGTGAGGTCGACCACCGTCAATCCAAAGGCGCCCGATCTGGCAAGCCATTCGGCTGCGCGTACCAACGCAAACGGACCTCGATCACGGGGCACGTGAATCGCGATGAAAGTGTCGAGGTCTACGCCGGCCGAAGCGAGGTCAGGAGGAAAGAGCGCACCGTCTTTTGGTTGCACCCAAGCTACGAGCTCGTTGTGTGCCTGCACATGGATCACGCACGACACTGCAGTGGTCGTCCGTGCACACGCATGCTGCCCCGAAACCTCGACCAACCGCGCCCGGGGCAAGAGCTCAGACAGGGGTAGACCGGCTGAGCGGGAGGACGAAGGGACGAGAGTCGCCTCGAGCTCGATCACCTCTGCTTCGACAGTCCCAGAAGTCATGGGACCACTCAGTATACTGAACAAAAGATCAGTTACAAGAGAGACGAGGAGTCGAGTGATTACAGGGGTTTGGAATCCTGGGGTGTGTCCCCCCAGAGCTGGAGAATCCCAGTAGCAAGCCCCCGCAGGAGCGACATCGCCATGCTGAAATGGTCTTCGAGGACCCCGAGAAGGATTTCGACGTCGATCCGGAAGGCGACGAGATCTTCGACAACCTCGGCTCGGAACCAGCGTCGTTTGTCGGCCATGGCGTCGATTGAGCCCACCGAACCCCCTGGCCCCAAACGGAAGTGTTGTTCCGGGTCGGTTGCGTGGCAGTCGATGACGCCGCGAAGGGGCAATAGAAAATACGTGCTTCGATCACCAACGTTCCAAAGCACCTCTCCTTTGGGCAGATGAACCTCCTGTACCTCACGTGCGAGATCGGCGATGGCATCGATCTCACTTTTCGCGAAAGAAAAGGTCTTCCGTAGAAACGCCATTCGCTCCACCAAATCAAAAGGTCGATCGGGACAAGGGAAAGGCTCGCCAACCGGGCCAAAGCCGGCGTTCTCACCGAGCTGTCGTCGTGCTATCAGCACTTCTTGGCTCGTTCCTCGTATCACGCGCTTGAGCAGTGCGAAGTGTTCCTCGAAGATCTCTTGTGCATCTTCGATGGTCATGGCGAGGGTCACCATGTGTTCGAGGGCTAAGCAATCATAGCCCTTTTCTTCTTCGGCGAGTGCACTGACACCCCCGACTACGCTTCGAGGACCGAAACGGCGAATGGCCTTGCCGTTGCGGATGATTTCGCATTTGCCTGACACGACGTATTGGACCTCCAACGCAGGAGCACCTTCTCGGCAGACGTACGAACCCTTCGCAAAAGCTCGCTGCCGCGTGTTGGCTGCAACGACTTGGGCAATCTCAGGTGGCACCTCTGCGAAACCCGGAATTGTGCGCAAAAAGAGGAATCGTTGAAAACGATCCATCTCTGTAGGCTGTTCGAGCGCTTCTTCAGGCAATGCCAGGTATCTCCTCCGGTATTATCAAGGATTCTTTCGCCGTGCGTTTCTCGAGTTCGGCAGCATGATGGATCGCGATCCCTCGAATGACTTCGCTTTGGTCTTCGATCATGGCGTTTACCGCCTCGTCGTACGACATCGGCCCGATCGATTCGCCGAGAGCAGCGGCTGCGAGGCTGGCTCGTCTCGTGGGAGCCTCCCCCTCATCGACCAACGCGAGCACCGCCTCTCGAAATGGTCCAGAGAGCGCGGCTTCGAGCACCTCGACGCTTGCGGCATGGAGCCGGAGGTTGTCGCTTCTCAGCCCTCGCCAGACCAACGTGAAGTTTTCCTCGGGATACTGAAGGCCCATCAACCAAAAGGAGCGTTCTAGCGTCGCGCGCTCTTTGTCGCGGAGGGCTACTTGGAGAAGCTCGCTGTCCGGAAGCTCTAGAGCACTGACGTTCTCGATCGAGGCACGCCACTGAAGTACCGTCACCACGCGCAGCAGGTGCCCTCTGAGTTGGTCTCTGAGCAAGTCGATATCGAGCACCGTCGAAGGGTGAGTCGATTGCAAACGCGCGAGGGCCTGCAAGATCTTGAATCGCACTGCGCCCTCGTTTTCGAGCTCCAAATGGCGGAGCAGGATCGATGCGGCTCGCTGTGGCTCGAAGCGGATGATCGTGTGGGGAATCCTTCGCCGCACTTTGCGAGGAGTCGATGGATGCCCGAGTGCCTCGTCGACATAGTCGAGGGCTTTCGGCCCGATGGCGACCATCGCGCGTCGGGTCGCTTCTCGGAAGTCGGAGCTGCCGAGCAATGGCAACAGGAAAGGCAGGTATCGCAGGTCAGGGTTGCCCTCCATCGCGTGGAGGGTCTCGAGCTTGACCTCGGCGTCGTCGCTCTCGATGAGCCGAATCAAGGCGTTGTGGAAGACGTCGCCGCGCTCGTTCCGAATCGCTCGGGCCAACGAGTGCTGCATTTTCGTGTTGCCTTCCCTGATCCACTCGTCCAACCGGCTCGCGCGCGTCTCTGGTTCGATCGAGAGCAATCCGACGAGCGCGGTCGCCCTTACGATCGAAGCATCGAGGTCGAGCTTTTCCTCAAGCAACGCTCGGTCGGGATCCACCGCGGTCAACGCGCGCAATGCGGCCGCCTGGATATCCGGGTCTTCATCACTCAGCATTCGGCGCGCGACCGGGACGAAGCGCTTGTCGGACGCCTCGGCAAAGGACTCGAAGGCACGAATTCTCACCTCCTTCGACGGGTGATAGAGAACCAGCACCGGGATGAGGTCCTCTCGTCCGTGCGTGCTGAAGATGTCGATCGCTGCAAGAACTTCTTCGTCCTGCTCGCTGTTCAGAGCATTCAGAAGGGCCTCGAGTGAATGCAAGTCGAGCTCTTCGAGCTCGAGCCGGGTATCGATGACACCACTTCGTAGGCGGGATCGGAACTGCTCGACGTACTGACGGCGGGTCGACATAATCGTCGCCAGCCATGCCGCGACCACAAAGAGAAGCGCGAAGCCGAAGTCCCGGTTCGTGAGCCCTAATCCCACCGCGGCCATGATCAGCACCGAGGCGACCGCTTGTCCGACGCGATGCCCAAAGACTTCGATGATCCCTTTGGCTCTTTCGCGTCGTCGGCTGTCGAGCGGCAAATACAGGACCTCGACCGAGCTCCGATAGAGCGTGTGACGAAGGCTTCCATCGAAGGCCTTGAGCGCAACGGCAAACAACAGGACGGGCCCAAGAGCGAGCCCCATCGCTCCTCCCATGATCAGGACTGGCAGCAACGCCGAGCTTCGATGTGCGCCGAATCCACGCAGTAGCCATCCTGCTCCCACGAGTTGGACGATCAAAGCGACCGAATTGAGACCGAGGTAGAACCTTGCGAAGAACTGGCCGAGCCCCTCCGGCGGGATGTTGCTCGCGACCGTGCTCTTGAACACGTAGTCGACCACCGTCAGGGTGATCGTCCCTATCATCACCAGCAGCAAAAGCCTCGAAAGGTAACTGTCCCGGAGAAGCCAGCCTACCGATCGTTCTCGATCACCGAAAGGCGGATCCGTTCCGCCGCTCGTTCGGACTTTCCAGAGGAACGGTGTGCTTGCCGCAGATGCGAGGACAATCGCCGCAGCGACGACCAGCCCCGGAGGGTCGGTGACCCGAAGCAAGGTCTCGGCGACGAGAGAACCCAACATCGCGCCGGTCACGCCACCCGCGGCGATCGCCGGAAAGATGCGCTTCGCTTGGGTGACCGTCACCGCGTCGTCCAGCAACAGCCAGAACTCGATGAGCACGACCGTGACCAGCAACCCAGTCCAAACGTAGAACCCGAACGGCGCCCAAGGGCCGAGCTCCTCGAGCAGCGCCCAAAACCCCAGCGTCACCAGGGAGCCTGCCAACAAGCTCACTGCCAGCAATGTCCGCCGATCCCGAATCCGGCCCAACACGCGCTCGTGGATCTTGAGCTCCAAGATCGCCAGGAGCGCGATCGCCAGATACGCCCATGGCAGCTGAGTCGCGGGCAAGCTCGCTAGAAACAGGACATCCCGCGCGGTCTCCATGACGGAGTGCGCAGCCATGATCGCGAGCAGGCCGATGAAGCCTACGGCAAGGTTCCTACGATCCTCGCGTCGGACGTCGAAACGCATCGTCAGGGAAAGCTAACGTCAAAAGTGCAACCCGTCATTTCCCGGACCGAACTGATTCGAGCTCTTCGAGGGATCGCGGCCAGTCGCCTTTGAGAAGCCGCGAAAGCGAGCGGTCGGCGAGCAGCTTGCCGCCGGTTTGGCAGGTCGCGCAGTAATTGGTCTCCCGGTCGGCGAATACGATTCGTTGAATGGGGTCGCCGCAGACCGGGCACGGCTCGCCGTATTTTCCATGCGCGGCCATCTCCGGTCGGAATGCGGTTACCTTTTCCGGGAACCCCCCTCCGTTTTGTTGTTGGAGGCGGATCACCCATTGTCGAAGGACCTCGCGTGTTGCGTCGTAGAGCTGACGCAACTGCTTTTCACTCAAGCGCTGCGTCCAAATCAAGGGAGAGAGCTTGGCCCGATGCAGGATCTCATCCGAGTATGCGTTTCCAATCCCGCTGAAGATTCGCGGGTCGGTGAGGCCGCGCTTGACGGTATGGTTGTGCTCCGTCAGCGCGTCGCGGAAGGCCTTGAAGTCGATCTCGAGCGGCTCGATGCCTCCGGGGTCGTGCGCATCCAAAGCGTCCTCCCCTCGACAGAAATACAAAGCCGCGCGCTTTTTCTTGCTGGCTTCGGTCAAGAGAAGAGTCCCTCCGTCGAAATCGAACGCGGCGAGCCCCAACCGCCTAGGGATCTTCGCCCGAGCGCCCTTCCAGCGGAGCCTTCCCGCGATCATCAAGTGCAGCACTATGAAGAGGTCTTCTTCGAGCACGAAGACGAGCCGCTTTCCGAGCCGCCGAAGATCGATGACTCGCTTACCAACGACGTCCTCGACCGGCGGGTCGACACTCCGCAACAAGAACGGGGAAGCCAGCCGAAACTCGTTCAGAACCTGGCCGACCACCCGCGGGCGGAGCGCGTGCAGGTAGAGCTCGATGTCAGGAAGCTCGGGCATGGTTATCGTAGACGCGGGTCGATTCGATCCCGCAACCAGTCGCCGGTGAGGTTGAATCCGAGAACGGTCAGCGCGATCGCTCCCCCGGAGAAGAGCGCAACGTGAGGAAATCGCAAGAGAACGCTCGTGCCCTGGTCGAGCAGCGCTCCCCAGGAGACCGCCTTTCCAGGGCCTAACCCGAGGAAAGAGAGCGTCGACTCGGCGAGAATGACCACCCCGAGGCCCGTCGTCGCTTGAATCACGAGCGGCCCGAGGAGGTTGGGAATCACGTGTCGCCGTAACACTTGGTTCGTTGGAACGCCTAGCGCCCTCGCCGCTTCGACGAATTCGCGCTCTCGGAGGCTCAGTGTCTCGGCGCGTGCCAGGCGCGCGTAGAGTACCCATCCGTTCACCACCAGGGCAACGATCAGGTGTATCAGCCCCGGCCTCGCGACCAACGCGAGAACCGCAATGTTGAGTACGATCGCCGGAAACGCCTGAACCAGATCCGCGATGCCGGTGATCACGTGGTCGGTCAGGCGACCGAAGTAGCCCGCCCAAGCGCCAAGTATTGTGCCGACGACGACCGAGATGCCCACCACGACGGTCCCCACGATGGCGGCCAGTCGTGCTCCGTACAACAGCGCGCTCAAGATGTCGATGCCGTTATCGCCAGTCCCCAAGAGATGGGTCCAAGACGGCGATTCATACTCGTGGGCGAGATCGATAGTAAGGGGGTCATAGGGCGCGATCCAAGGTCCGATCAGCCCGAGTACGAAGAACGCGACCACGATCATGAGGCCGAACGGGGTCTTTCTGAGCCGGTGACGCAACCGACTCATGACAACCTCACCCGAGGATCGACCAGGCCGTAGGCCAAGTCGACGATGAGGTTTACGCCTACGTAGATCACTGCGATGACCAGCACGCATCCCTGCACGACGGGAATGTCGCGAGAAAAGAACGACTCTAGGAACAAGGTGCCCAGGCCAGGGCGCTCGAAGATCTTCTCGGTGACTACGGTTCCAGAGAGAAGCGCACCCAGTTGAGCCGCGCCGATCGTCATCACCGGCAAAAGCGCGTTTCGAAGAGCGTGCCGAAGCAAGAGTGCGAAGGACGGCACCCCACGCGCTCGCGCCGCCGTGATGTACTGCTGCTGGAGCACTTCGATCATCGCCGCCCGGGTTTGGCGCGTGAGCACTGCTGCGAGCGCCGTGCCCACGGTAAGTGCTGGCAGGATGAGAGCCTCCGGCCCGGCGAGATCATCCCCCGGCAAGGGTAGCCACCGAAGCTTCACTCCAAACGCCAAGATCAGGAGAGGCCCGAGCCAGATATTCGGAATCGCGAGCCCGGCGACCGCCACCGTGGAGGCGACCTTGTCCCAGGCTCTGCCGGCTTGTGCGGCAGCGATCGTCCCCAAGGGAATGGCGACGAACCAGGCCACCAACAATGCCGCAAGCGCGAGGATGATCGTGTAAGGAAACACTTCGCGTACCAACGACCACACCGACCGATCGGGCTTTCGAAACGAAGTCCCCATGGTGCCGTCGAGCATCTCGCCGAAGAACGACAAGTATTGCTCGGCGATGGGCCGATCGAGGTTGAGCGTGCGACGAAGCTCGGCCTTTTCTTCGGGCCCGGCCTGATCTCCGAGGATCGCTTCGACCGGATCACCGGGTATCAAACGAACCAATAGGAAGACGATCGTCACCAGTCCGACGACGGTCAGGAGCGCGCGCAGAAGGCGGCCCGCCAGGTACCGTACCAGGCCCGGGGACATACGCGGACCATACTACGCTTATTGTGCGTCGGTGTCGGGTTCTACGCCGGCGTCCCGCACGGCCAAGGCGGGCACGTCCACGAGCGCCGCGCAGATCATCGCCGACGCCTTCTCGTCTTCGAGGTCGATGGTACGTGCGATACGCTCTTCTTCGGGCAGCTCCACTTCCGAGCGCGTGCCTTCCCGAGTGATCTGGCTCGGCGATGCGCACAGGTAGGCCGTGCGGCAATCGCCATCGCGCGAGCACGGCTTCATGCACCAGGTTTCCGCCGTTCGGCTCGGGATGAAACGCCATTCGACGCATATGGATCGCCCGGGACAGGTATCGGCATTGCAGCCCACGACCGTGCAATAGCCACCGGGTTGCGCGCGATCGCACTGACGCTCGCCAGTGGCCGAGCAATCCGTGGAACTTCCGCAACTGTCCCCAATGCCGGGTTGGCAGCCCCCTACGACGAACCCCGCGAGCGCCAGGAGCGATAAGACAAACAAACGGCTCATTCTCGGCCGCCCGAGCATACGGGACGATTTGCCTAACTGCCAATCGCTCTGCGTCTTTGCCAATGAGTGGTAGATTCTCCTGGCATTGCGGGTTCTTTGGCTGGGGGCTGGGTTCGCATGGCTGGTTTGCGCTGTGGCGCTTGCCGCGGGCGGTCTCGATCGCGTCGCCTCGTTGGTGCGGGCGGGCGAGGCTCGGGCCGCGCTTCGCGAGATCGATCAGCTCCCGCAGTCCGATCGGGATGCCGACTCCGTTCGTTATCTCCAGGGTCGCCTCCTCTTGGATGTCGGTCGCCCCTGCGATGCGATGGACAAGCTTGCCCAGACCCCCGCCTCCCTTCCAACTTCGATGCGGACAGACTCGCTTCGGCGGTGGGCGATCGCTGCCTCGCGATGCGGCCGCTGCGCCGAAGCCCGGCCGATCTTGCTGGGTCTGGCATCGGGCAACACCGCGGTGACCCGCCACGATCGCGTGATCGCCGCTGACTGCGCCGTTCGGCTGGGCGAGCTCGATACCGCCGCCCAAGAGCTCGAGCGCTTGACGCAGCGCAATCGAAACGGAGAGGACCGCGTCGCGCTCCTCATCATGCTTTCAGACGTTTACCTCCGGCTCGACCGCCTCGACGCTGCTCGCCAGGCGGCCCGGCGCGGGTGGATCGCGGCCGTGCAGCCGCATCAGCAGGATGCTGCGCAGAAGCTCGAAGAGCTTGGTGCGCCGACGGCAAGCGATCGTGTAGAGCGGGCCGAGTCCTTGATGGAAGCGCGCCGGTTTTCGAAAGCGGTCGCAGAGTTAGAGGCGATCGAGGTAGACGATGACGATGATCTCGATGAACGTTGGCACCACGCGTACGGCATGGCCCTCTTTCGGATGCGATCCCGTTACGCGGACGCGGCTCGGGTGCTTCGAAAGTCCGCGGCGCTTGGAGGCACGCACGAGGTCGAAGACGCTTTCCACGCCGCCCGTGCTCTTTCGCGCGCCGATTACGACGCTCGCGCCGTCGGTGCATACCGGCGGTTCGCGCGGCGCCATCCAAAAAGCAGCCGCGCGCCTGAAGCAAGGTTTCTGGCGGCTTGGCTCGAGATACGGATGGGTCGCGCGAGCGGCGAGCAACACATGGAGCGCTTGCTCAAAGGGAAGTATCAACTCCGAGGGAGGTGGCGGCGCGCCGCCCTCTGGGAGCTCGGGTTTCGCGCTTTCGAAAAGAAGAGATACTCACGGGCCGTTCGATATCTTTCGCAATATACGAAGCTCGCGACCACCTCGATGGATGAGGCACGCGGGCTCTATTGGCTTGGTCGTTCTTACCGACGTGGGCCCAGGGCGGTCGAGGCGTATCGTGAGGCGATCGACGTCGAGCCGCTCCATTGGTACGCGGTCTTGGCGGCAGCCCGGCTCGCGCGGCTCAAAGTGAAGCCCCCCGGGCCCTTCGAGAAGGCGAGCGCCACCGACGCACCGATCGACGTCGAGCAGCCGTTCCCACTCCCTTCGACCTTCGAAGCATACCGCGAGCTCGGGCTCGACAGCGACGGAGTAGCTTGGCTCATCGAGCACGAAAACGAGCTCGTTTCGGACTATCCGCGCGCCCAGCGGATACCCCTCCTTGCAGCGATGTATCACGACGTCGGCGCATATCGTGAGGGGCTTCGTGTCGCTCGTCGTCGGATGGTCTATTTGCATACCGATCCGAAAGACCAGCGGTGGTGGTGGAACGCCGCGTACCCGATGCCGTGGATTTCGATCGTCGATGAGCATCGGGGCGAGCTTCCAAGAGCTCTGATCTACGCGACGATGCGACAGGAAAGCGGCTATCGCCCCGAAGTCGTGAGTCACGCTGGGGCGGTCGGGTTGATGCAGGTGATGCCTGAGGTCGCAACGCGGATCGCAGGCCAACCAATCACGAGGCGCATGCTCGAATCGCCCGAACACAACATTCCGCTGGGCGTCGCCGAAATGGCCGCGCTCGCCGCTGACTTCGGCGATGTCTATCCGCTGAGCATCGCTGCCTACAACGCTGGCAAGAAACGTGTAAACCGTTGGCTTCGCGATAGCCGACGCATGGAGCTCGATCGCTTTGTCGAGCGAATTCCATTCAACGAGACCCGCAACTATGTGCGGCGCGTCACCACCCACTACGCGCGCTACATGTACCTCGACAATCCCGAGTGGGGCTGGCCGACGCTGCCCCGGTTCGTTAACCCCTGATTTGCTGCTGGGAGCTGCTTCAATCGATCGTTCGCCCCGTTTCGGGTTGCTCACGTTCGCGTCGAAGGCCAAAGAGAGCCGGGGCGATTCGATAGGTGTGTGAACCTCTATGAACTTTGTCGCAGCAGGGATCTCGGATGTCGGGCGTCAGAGAGAACACAATGAGGACAGCTTTTGCATCCTGTCGAAGCACCGACTCTTCGTAGTGGCCGACGGGATGGGTGGCCACCGCGCAGGCGATATCGCGAGCCGAATGGCGACCGCCGAGATCTCGACGTTCTTCGACGTAACCGAAGCGCGTGACGGTGAGCCCTCGGACTGGCCTCTAGAGCTCGATTCACGACTTACGGCCGAGCAGAATCGCTTGGTTTCGGCGGTGAAGGTCGCCAACCAACGGATCTTTCAGGCCTCGATTCGTAATCAGGCGGTGCAGGGCATGGGTACCACAGTCGTCGGAGCCCTACTCGCCAGACAGGATCGCAAAATGCACATCGCTCACGTGGGCGATAGTCGCGCTTATAGGATTCGCGGCGGGGACATCGCCCAGCTCACGCGTGACCACTCGCTTCTCAACGACTATCTGCTCGTTATGCCCAATTTGACCGACTCGGAAAAAGGCCGCCTCCCAACCAACGTGATCACGCGCGCCCTCGGGATGCAGGACGGTGTTGCGGTCGACCTTTACTTCGAGCGGGTCGAGCCGGGGGATACATACGTGCTCTGCTCCGATGGCCTAAGCGGCATGGTGAGCGACGAAAGGATTCTCGAGATCGTTCGTGATGCGGACACCGATGTCGAATCCGCTGCGAAAACGCTGATCTCCGAGGCCAACGACAAGGGTGGCGAAGACAACATCACCGTCGTCGTCGTCCGCATCACCGAGTGAGCGGCGAACGCCGGTCAACGACCGGCAGGGCTCCCGTTCTTGCGGGGATCGCTCACGGCGTGAAGTCGTCGCTCGGGCCTGTTGACGATGTGGATGGCTTGCACGTTTGCGATGTTTCGGATCGACTCGATCGCGTGACCCCTCGCTCGTAGGGATTTTTGAAGGGCCTCGTCGAGTGGCGCCTTGGTTTCTACCCGGAGCTTATCAGGGAAACCCTGATGGTGAATCCGCGGTGCGTCGACGGCACGGCCGGCGTCCATGCCGAATAGAAGAACGTTCATGGCCACCTGCTGGGTTGCCGTGACGATGCGACTCCCGCCGGAGGCCCCCACGCAGAGCACGGGTTTTCCATCTTTGAAGACGATCGTCGGGGACATCGTCGAAACGGGCCTCTTTCGTGGGCCGGGCAGGTTCGGCGCGCCGCCGATCAGCCCAAACGCGTTGGGCTCGCCGACACCACGCGCAAAGTCGTCCATCTCGTCGTTCATCACGATGCCCGCTGCGGTGAACCGCGCGCCGAAGGGAAGGTTCACCGTCGTGGTGACCGCCGCGACATTCCCTTCTCGGTCAACGACACACAAGTGCGAGGTCCCGGAGTTGTCAGGGGATGCGCGAGGAGGGCTCGTCCACACGAGTGGCAGATCGTACGCCTCGGTCGGGTTCGCGTTCTCTCCGGCCGCCAAGGCGGCCCGCTTTTCAATTCGGTTAGGGCTCATCATCCGATCGAGCGGCTGGATGATCTGGGCTGGATCACCGAAGTAACGCTCTCGGTCGATGAACGGGCCCTTCCAGGATTCGGCCATCGTGTGAAGCAGAGGAGCGCCGTAGACTGGGGTCCCGCCAGAAACGCGCTCGAGGATGGTCAGGCTTTGGAGCATCGTGAAGCCACCAGCGCTCGGCGGCGGCGCGGTGACCCAACGATACCCGAACAGGTCCGCGTTGAGTGGCTCACGGGTCACGACGCGGTAGTCGCGCAGGTCTTGAAAGGTCATGATGCCGCCGCGCTGTTTCACGACTGCGGCCATCTCCCGGCCGAGAGGGCCACTGTAGAGTTCCTTTACGCCCGCCATCGCAAAGAGCCGGAGCACGTGAGCCAGGCTCGGCCGCCGCAGCATCGCCCCCGGCGCCAGGTTCCACTTGGACATCACTGGGTCCTGGTCGAGTTGGGCTTCGAAGGAGGCACCCATCGAGGCAAGCGCCGAGCTCACCACGAACCCCTCTTCGGCGAGCCGAAGCGCCGGTGCGATCACGTCGCTCAGCGACATCGATCCAAAGCGATCGACCAAGGTGGCGATTCCTGCGGGCTCGCCTGGAACCCCGGCCGCGAGGCCGCCGAGCTGAGAAGGGGCGGCTGCAGGCCCGGGTGGTGTTTCGCCGTCGGCATTGGCGAACATATCGGGTGTCGCAGCGGCGGGCGCCCTCTCTCGGAAGTCGAGGAAGGTCAGCTCGTCGTCTTTAGCTGAGTAGTAAAGCGCGAAGCCTCCACCGCCTAGCCCGCTGCTCGCGGGATTGACAACGCCCAGCGCAAGCATCGTGGCAGCCGCGGCGTCGGCGGCGTTGCCTCCGGCAGCCAGGATCTCCGCACCCGCCTTGGAAGCTTCGGGGTGGTCGGCGGCGACCGCGTAGTCGCGGAACAACGCCGCGTGCTCGACCGACGCACCCGTGGTCGCACCAACCATCAAGAGCGCCGAAACACCCCACAAAGCGATCGAAAACCATCTCATTATGGCGCCACACCTTGCCTCCAAACCATCCCCGGTGCTACCGGGGAATCTCATGCGCTTGGTATTCGTGATGGACCCGGTATCGACGGTCATCGTCGACGAGGACACTAGCTTTGCCTTGATGCTCGAGGCGCAGGCGCGGGGGCATCACGTCGATCATTGCCTGCCTCGAGATGTCGGGCTTCGAGGCAAGAAGGTCCTGGCTCGGGTTCGCAAGGCGACCATGCAACCGGACCCAGCCGAGCCCATCCAACTTGCGGAGCCCGAAGACGTCGACCTGGTCGATGTCGATGCGGTGTTCATTCGAGCGGACCCGCCGTTCACCGACGAGTACTTGTGGCTGACTCTCGTCCTCGATCACCTCGATGGAAGCACGCTCGTCGTCAACAATCCCCGGGGGCTCCGCGAGGCGAACGAAAAGCTCTATGCCCATCACTTCCCGGAAATCGTACCGCCCACGATCATGACCAGCCATCGGGACGAGATCTTGCGATTCCTGAGCGACATAGGTGGCAAGGCCGTGATCAAGCCGATCGACGGCCATGGGGGTGAAGGCGTGTTTCTCCTGGCCAATGGTGACAGCAATCTCAACGGGCTCATCGAGTCGGTCACGCACAAAGGAGCTCGAAATGCGATCGTGCAGGCCTTGATCCCGGAGATCTACGACGAAGGAGACAAACGGATCTTGCTCATCGACGGCGATCTTCTCGGCGTCGTGGCTCGGATGCCCAGCACAGGCGAGCTTCGGAGCAACATTCACGTCGGAGGATCGGCGATGCCTGCGCAGCTCAGCAAGGCGGACAAGACGATCATCGACACGATGCGAGAGCGCTTGTTGGCCGATCGATTGTTTTTCGTAGGGCTCGACGTGATCGGTGGCAAATTGATCGAGGTCAACGTCACGAGCCCAACTCTCATCCAACAGATGTCGCGGTTGATGGGTGAGAATCTAGCGACCCCCGTGATCGAGCGCCTGGAAGAAAAAGTCCGCGCCTACCCTGGGTAGTCGACCAGCTCATGCGGAGAGGATCCGCACCGCAGCGTTGGCGCCAGCCCCGACGATGATACCGGTACCGATGGCGACGAGCAGTGCCACCGTTGGGATCATGACGTCCAAGCCGTCGAGCACGAGCCCGGTCATGCCGAAGAACGCGGCGAAAAAGGTCCAGAAGCGAATCGACTTGAAGCTGGCGAGTAAGAACTGCTTCGGAGAGGGTTGGACTCCGTCGAGTTGGCCTATCTCGCTTGGATCGCTCTGGTCGAGGCCGGCCTCCTGGTCTCCAGCGCCGTCGGGTGAATTATCCCCCACGAGCAACGATGCCACCAGTAAGATGGCGCTCAACACGAGCGAGAAGATGTAGAGCTGGATCAACACGGGTCACCTCCCTCGGCGAGCGGGGTCAAGGCACGCAAGGACTCACCCCCTGCGTGCCCCATGACACTTCGATAGGATGAAGGCCCGAGTTTCTGCAAGCTCTTTCGAATCGATCGGCAGATCCCTGGTCGACGAAGAACGCCACCGCGACATCGCCACCGCCAGCGCCGCAGGGCTTCGCGCTCCCAGAAAATCGCTTCGCGAGCTTCTGAGCCCTGTGCAGTCTTTCCTCGACGATCGGCGCCCCGGCTGCATTTCCTAGCGCTTCCATGGCGTCGGCATAGGCCGCCGCCTCTTCGACGACCGCTTGCGCCGAGCCCGCTTCGAATGCCTGCACGAACTGCTCGGCGACAGTCGCCAAATGGCCCATCGAGGTCCGGTAGCCGTGTGGGTCGCCTTGCTGAAAGCGATCGACGTGGTCCAACAGGTCGCTCGTCCGAGCTGGCTGCCCAGTCCACACGAGCCGTAGGACGAGACCGGTTGGCCTCTCCAGACGGGCGTGGGAGATCCCGCTCTCGTCGCGCGCGAAACCGAGAAATCCCCCAAAGGTTGCCGCTGCAACGTCGACTCCGCTTCCCTTAGGGGCCACCGATGCATGCCCCAGGAAGGCGCAATCGAAGACCTGGTCCAACACGGCGTCATCGGCGAGGTCATGACCGTGGTGATCGAATGCAGCCCCTGCAGCGGCCACGGCCGCCGCGGCGGAGGAGCCCAGCCCTAGCTTGACGCCCTCGGTCTGAAGGTCGCTGACGTCGAGGACCATCGAGCGTGGCAATGGCCCGAGGCGCTCGCGTGCCAATCCAAGGGTCGCCTCGACCTCCGGGGGCAGAGCATTAGGCTCGGCCGTCCACGAGGCTTTGACCCGACGGTCGACCGCGGCGACCACCGCTCGCGCGCCTTCGAGCACGGCGTACTCTCCACACAGCAGGGCTTTGCCAGGTGCGGTAGCGCCGCTAGCGCTCACGAGCGAACCTCGACCTCGACGGCCGGCCCCGGTTTGGCAACCCACGTCCGGGTGACTCCCGGCGTTCGGTCGAGCGCTTGTCGGACACGCATTGCATCACCGACCCCGCAGAGCGCCTTTACATGCGGGCCCGCATCCATCGTGGCCCAGGCAGACACCCCGCGCTCCCGAAGTCCACGCACCGTCGCCATGGCGGCCAAGGTCGCGGGCGCCCAGTAGAGAATCGCTGGATCCGAGGTCATGGCGCAGCAATGAAACGCGAGGGTGCTTCGCTCCATGGCGGTGCCGAGCGTGTCGAGGTCGCGCTCTTTGATCGCGCGCTTGATCTGCCGCGCCCACTTCGGAGCATCGGTCACCCAGGCCTCGTAGTAGGGTGAGGTCTTTCTCGAGCGCTCCATGCCCTCTGTCGACCCCACTTTCTTCGGCCCACGCTCGGTCACCCCGATCACTAGGCGAACGTTCCAATGATCCGGTGCAGCGATCGGACGCGCGTACAGGTCACTCTGCCCTCGCACTCCTGCAGGAAGCTCTGCAAAGCCGCCGAAAATCGATCGCGCTGCCGACGCGCTCGATGCACGGGCCAATGCACTCAGCTTGCGAGGACTCGATCGCAACCCGGCGGCAGCCGAAGCCGAGGCGGCCAATGCCGCGAAACCCGAAGCGCTCGACGCGAGCCCAGCCGCGGTGGGAAAATGATTGTGGCTTGCGACGTGTGCACGCGCTCTGATCCCCGCTTGTCGACGAATGGTGTTCAGCATCTTCACGACGCGCTCTTTCTCGTCGGCAGTGGCGTGCCTCCCGTCGAGCCTGACCAGGTCTTCGGCGAGCTTGCTATCGAAACGAACGCGAGTTTCGGTGACGAGTTGGTCGAGCGTGAGCGAAATGCTCGGGACCGCCGGAATGTTCTTCTTGACGTCTGCCTTGCCCCAATACTTCGCCAGCGCGATGTTCGCACATGCACGCGCAGTTACTTCTGCGAGAGGCGGCTTCACCCGCTCACCTCCGTCACGAACGCGCTTTCACCGAGGATCTCGCGGATCCGTAGTGCCTCGTCGCGTTTCGGGACCAGCGCAATCATGCATCCACCACCACCCCCCCCGGTCATCTTAGCGCCGAGCGCCCCTGCCTCCCGGGCGGCCTGGCACATCTCATCGAGCTTGGTGGTGCACAGCATGAGCGAGCTCAAGATGGTGTGGTTGAGGTCCAATAGCTGACCGAGCGCGACGTGATCGCCAGCTTCGATCGCCAGCTTCGCGTTTCGGACGAGCACGTCGATCGCCTCGAACGCCTTCGTGACACGGACCGGGTCGGATTCCAGCTGGCGGGCCACCGACGAGACCATCTCTTTGGTGCTCGAGCTTTGCCCGCTGTAGCCGACCACCAAGTGCAGGGGCTTGTTCGAGCGAAGTGGCTGAAGCGGCTCACCTTTACGAAAGAGCGCCACGCCTCCGACCGCCGACATCGTATTGTCTATCCCCGAGGGGTTTCCGTGGAAGATCTTCTCCCAGCCATGCGCTGCGTCGGCGAGCTCCTCCCGCGACCTCTCCAACCCGAGCGCCTCGTCGATCGCTTGTAAGACGGCAACCCCGATCGCTGCCGAGCAGCCGAGACCCGCACCCCCGGGAAGACGGACTTCTGCACGGACCTCGATCGGCGGCCGTTCCGAATGTCCCGACAGCGCCACTGCAAATGCGCGTTCGAGCGGTTCGCCGGTCGGATCGGGCCGCACCTCCATGTCCCAGGGGGACAGTATCAACAGGTCTTCATCGGCTGAGGACGCTTCGGCCACGACGCCTCGGTCGATGCCGACCGCTATCGCAGGGTATCCGTGCACCACCGCGTGCTCCCCGAGGAGGATGACCTTTCCCCGCCCAAAGCCCATTCAGCTACCTCGTTCTGTCAGCAGCCTGGTCACGTTAGCGAGCATTTGCTTGCCCTCATCGTCGAAAGGACTTGCCGCCAAGGCGCTCCGCGCTTCGTCGGCCAAGCAGATTAGGCGCTCCTCGACGCGCGCCTTGGCGCCGTCCAACGCGCGAGTGGCTTCCTCGACGTCGGCGTCCGAAGCATCGGGATGTCCCCAGACTCGCGCGAGCGCAGCTCGGTCGGGCATGCTTGGTGAAAGCTTGTGGAACGCTGCGACGACCGCATTGTGCTTGCCATGACGCAAGTCGTCGCCGGGCTTGCCGGTCTCTTGGGCGGTGCCGAAGGTGCTCAGGAGATCGTCACGAAGCTGAAACGCGACGCCGACTGGCACGGCCCAGCTTCGTAGTGACTCCATCTTGCTTCTTGGTGCGTCAGCAATCAAACCACCCAACTCCGCTGGGCCTCGAGTCGTGTAGCTTCCGGTCTTGAGGCGGTGCATGCGCTCGACGTCTTGGTCGGCCATCAGGTCGAGTTGCTGTCCCGCAAAAACCTCTTTTTGAATGTCGACGAACAGCGCGAGCGCTTCGTCGCGGCGCCCTTTCGGGAGCGTGCTTTTCAGAAAGAGCTCCCAACTAAACGTAGATGCCAAGTCACCGGCCAGCACACCCAGGCTTGCACCGAGGTGGGCGTTGCCGTGCTTCTTGGCAAAGGCGAAATGCACCGCAGGGCCTCCGCGTCGCTCGTCGTCCTCATCCATCCAGTCGTCGTGAATCAGCAAGTAGCTTTGAAGGAGCTCGAGCGACGCTCCGACCTGAAGTGTAGGGCTGGGATCCGGGTCGCCGCTCGCCGCCCGATAAGCCACCGCGGTGACGATCGGTCGAAGCCGCTTCCCACCCCGCATCGTGAGGTCGCGCACCTCCGTAACGAGGTCGATCGCGCGAGGCGAAAGTGCGGCAGACTCCTCTTGCTTCTGCTCAAAAAAGCCACGGAGAATGGTGTCGACCCTCTGCCGAACGTCGTTCATCCACGATTCGAGATCCAATTGCCCTTGCGCCACGGTCGGAGTGTCCCTATCCCGAGCTTCGTACACGGCGTAACCCTGCCGAGCAAGCAATCCAAATGAGCTCCGACATCAAACAGCGAAAGGCCGATCACCTCGATCTGTGTGCATCCGACGAGGTTTCTTTTCGGCAGCGGACTACCCTGCTCGAGTGCGTTCGCCTAGTGCACCAATCCCTCCCGGAGGCGGACTTCGATTCCGTCGATACACGGGTTCGCCTTCTAGGCAAGGAGCTTCGCGCACCTCTTCTGATCGCCGCGATGACCGGCGGCCACGACCGAGCTGCCGAGATCAATCAAGCGCTTGCGTCGATTGCTGATGAACGAGGATACGCATTCGGCTTGGGTAGCCAACGGGCCATGCAAAAGAGGCCCGACACCGCCTGGACTTATAAGGTTCGAGAACAGGCCCCAAACGTGCTGCTATTCGGCAACGTCGGCGTCGTGCAGGCGCGCGATCTTTCTACCGAAGCGATCTCCGAGATGCTCGCCGAAGTAGGTGCGGATGCGCTCTGCCTTCACATGAACCCAGCCATGGAGCTCGTGCAGCCCGAAGGCGATCGTGACTTTCGCGGCGGGCTCGACACTTTTCGGCGACTTTGGGAAGAGCTCGATCGGCCGCTCATCGCCAAGGAAACAGGCAGTGGGGTGAGCCGCCAGGTCGCAGAGCAGCTTCACGCGATCGGAATTAGGCACGTCGACACGTCTGGGGCCGGGGGCACGTCTTGGGTGGGCGTGGAAACCCTTCGCGCCGAAGGCCAGGGCAAGGCAATCGGGGAGGCCCTCTGGGATTGGGGCATTCCAACCGCAGCTTCGGTTCACTACTGTGTCGGTGCAGGCATGACGACCATCGCGACCGGGGGTATTCGGTCCGGCATGGACGTCGCCCGTGCTATCGCGCTCGGGGCGGGTTGCGCAGGAATCGCTCGCAACGTGTATCAAGCGTTTCTCCAGGGCGGAACTGAAGGCGCACGCGCGTTTCTCTCCGGCGTCGAACGGGAGCTTCGCTCGATCATGCTGCTTTGCGGCGCGCGGACCATCGCCGAGCTCAAGCGCGCGCCTCGCATCATCACCGGCGAGCTCAAAGACTGGATCGACTGACTACTGGCTGGTCGTGTCTTCGGGATCGGTCGGCAAGGTTTCCCGCTCGTCCGTGACTGGCTCGTACCTTAGAAGGTCCTCGACGCGTTCGAGTAGCTCACCCTCGAAATGCACCGAGAAACGAGGCTCGAGTAGCTTGCTGCGCACCCGCCAAACGACCGGGTCGGCCGGATCCCTCAGAACGACTGGCGTGGCGCCCGCGAGCACCCAAGGAGAGCTCAGGATGGCGTCGTTGAGCGCCAATCGAACCTGCGACGCATCGTGATACCCCTCGAGCCTCACGACGACCTCGTGCTCTGCCTCGGCGCCGGAATCGTAGACCATCGGCGCCCCGACCATGGCCCGGTTCGGAACGGTCAGTCGATGGCCTTGTCCGTCGCGTAACCAAGTCGCTCGTAGCGAACGACCTTCGACGGTGCCTTGAAAGCCGTTCCCAGACACCCACATGCCCTTTTTTACGCGGCGCTCGCTCGCGAGAACAATGCCTGCGACGACATCCGCGAAGAGATCGCGAACCGACCACCCAGTGACGATCGCGAGGATCACGAGCCCATAGAGAAACCAATCGCGGCCAGCGGGCAATAGCTGGAGAGCGATCGCAAGCACGAGCCCAAGCCCGGTAAGGCGCAGGAGCATGATGAGTGCACCCATGGCGCGACGTATGGGCACGTTGACCGTTATCCATGCACGCGTTCGCTCGGCAACGAAGAGCGCGAGGCCCACTCCGACAAGCGACAAGAACAGAATCAGAAGCGGCCGACGCTCGTGTGGCGATTCTTCTTCGGTCTCGTTTGTGGAAGGTTCGGTCTCCTCGGACTCGAGATCGGTGTCGAGTCGCTCGTCAATCCGCGGCCGATTCGAGCCTGCCTCCTGCGGCGACGGTTCTTGTGCAATGCCGGGCGAGACCAACAGCAGCGCGATGAGGGCGCCAAGCGGCATGGTGCAACGAAGAAAGGCCATCACAGCACCCACCCTCTCTCGGCAAATACCCTCCCGAGCGCACCGCGCAGGTGGACCGCGATCACGAACGAACCTTCTCGTTCGTCGAGCAGGCCGAGATGAGCCAATCGGCTGAGCTGTGCCTGCGCCGTGTTTCGGTCGAGGCGAAAGAGGCGTGCTTGGCCGGCGTCATCCATCCAACCTTCGCGTGCAATTTGATAGAGGTTCACCAGTATGTCGTCCGGCAGGCGCTTCACACGAGCGTACGGCGACGCCGGGATAGGCCCGACGTGCACGACATCGTCCTCGATCCCACGGATCGAAGCCAACCACAATCGGAGCGCGTCGCGCACCAATCCCCCGGTGGCCTCGTGGAGCTCGTGAAAGTACTGGTCGTAGGGCCGTCGAATTCGGCTCGCACCTCGTGCGAACATGCCCTCGATCGGCGAGCCGTCACCCCGGTCGAACGAATGCTCGTAGCCGCTCAAACGGTGCCGCGCCATGACAGCCGCTTGCAGCTCGTGCTCGTTTAGCGGCTTGAGCTTGATCACTTCGGGAAACGCATCTCTGAGCGGCGCGACCGTAGACGCAAAATTCCAGAACAGCACCGCACCATGCGCCAACCAGCGGCGGCGTCCCCCTTCTTCGATGATCCCCGAGACAAAACGCCGCAGGGGATCGAAGCCGCCGGGCGCCATCGACAACATCCAATGAAGCCCGTCCACGACGACCAGCTGACCCTCGGGCTTGTCTTGGAAGATCGCGTCGACGTCCTCGACCGTCACCGGCGCGGTGAAGACCACGCGCTTCACGTTCTTCCAGCGTCGGCTCCGGACGATCGCGCTCGATACCGCGGCCTTGCCCACCCCGTCGACGCCAACGAGCGCGACGGACCGCAATCGCCCCTTGATCTCGCTAGAAAGGACAGCCTCGGCGCGGCGGATTTCCTCCTCGCGACCGGTCAACACATCGCCGGCCTCCATCGTGTCCGCCGCGAACAGGCGTCGGTACACGAGGGGCAAGTCGATCGAGACTTCAGGCGCTGCAAACGCGCCGGCAGACAGACCTTTGGTGGGTATCGCGGCGATGAGTCCGAGGCTCTCACCCCAACGCTCGAGCCGGTCCTCGCCGAACACGGCCCGTAGGCCGCCCCGGACCTGGCGCTTGAGCCGTTCGATCCGAGGAACACGCTCAGCTTGCTCGATCATACGGAGGCCGCTTGCTGCCCGGCGCATCGCCTCCAGTCGCGACTTGCTGAATGTGCCCTCTGCCAATTCGCTTCGGAGGGTCTCAAGCGTGCCGAGCGATGCGTCACGCATCTCGGTCTCGATCAGAGAAGGCCAACCCTTTGCTTCGGCGAGCATCTCTTCGAGCGAGTTGTAGCTGCGCTCGAGCTGCCCATAGACCATGTCGCGAAGAAGAGTGTGCATCTCCTCGGGGACCGCCTCGTCATGGACGATTTCGAGCTCGGCGGTAGCGAGCTCGACGTTGAAGGCTACCGCGCGCTCGAGCTCCTGAAGGAGGTTCGCGAGCGGCTGCGCCTTTTCGGCGAGCTCGCGGCGACTTGCGAGCAGCTTTGGCGCTACCTGACTGTCAATATAGGTGAGCACTACCTCGCGGAACGGCACGTCGACCTCGGGCAGAGCCGTCGGCAGCCGCCATTCACCGGTCTGGCGCTGTCCGACCGTGACCCGGTAACGAGGCGTGAGGCCGCGGCAAGCATCGACCAATGTGTCGAGCAAAAAAGCGATTTTGGAATCGTCGCTCAGGTCTTGGTAGAGCTCGGTCGTGATGCGCACCGCTTCGCCAGTGACCTTGCTGGTTGCCTCGGTCGTCTGCTTCAGCGCGGCCGCGAGCTCTTCGCCCGAAAAGTCTTTTTCGAGCTCCTGATTCAGCTGCTGGAGCGTAGCCTCTAGGGTCTCACTCACCCGCTCCACCTGCGAGATTGCCCGGCGCCCCACCGTGTTGGTGAGGCGTGACACGTACTCCGCCACGGTGTCCTTGATACGCGCCTCGAGACCTAGAAGCTCGAGCTCCATCGCCAGCGACGAGTATTCCCCTGAGCTTGCCTTACGAAGGTTCGCGACATCTTTCGTCAGCGTTTCCATCGCGCGCATCCGGGTCGCAAAGCGGCGACTGGTACGGCGCTCACTATTCGGCAGATCGAGCGTGCCAAACGTCGGCAGGTCTTCTTTCATTTTGACGAAGCCGCCCGCCAGGGCACTCGCGGCTCGGTGCGTGCCGTCGCTTGTGATGCGCACCACTTCGTCGAGGGCGAGGGCAAGCTCTTCTTCCACGTCGTGACGCAAGCGCACCAGCTGTTTCTCCAGGTCCACGTCTGGATCGGACCCGACGTGTACGATTCCGTCGTAACCTGCCATCACCCCGTCGAAGAGACTCCTCGTGCGGGCCGCAAGATGTCGGTCGGCCTCTACGAAGAGCGCCGCTAAAGCCTCGAGACGTGCAGGGGCGTCGTAAGAGAGATGGAAGCGACCGAGCGCACGAAATTTGACGTCGCGCGTCGGCGGGCCTTGCCCCAGTGCTTTCCGCCAGCCACGCCTGAGCTGCAACATCGGTCGCCGAAGCCGTTTCCAAGGAGAATCATCCTTGTGTGTCTCGTACGACCGTGACTCGTAGGGGGCGACGACGATCTCGGGGAGAGCGTCCACTACACCGTCCAGGTCTTGAATCATGGTCTCCGGCGTCCAGGTTTGCTTCGCCAGCGTGACCGACCGACCCAGCACGATCCCGCGCCAATGGGCCGCCAGGTCGGCTTGCGCCGATCGCAACATGGTCACCAGCTCCTCTCGGTCGGCATCGTTCTCGGCTCGAGCCTGCACCGTCAATCGCCGATGATGCCGCAGAAACTCACGGCGAAGGTCACGCAGATACTGGGCGGAATCGGTTTGGAAGTCGCGAAGGGGACCCGTCGATACCTCTCGGACGATGCTCTGCAAGTCGCCAGCGAGATCCTGCATGCGCGCGTTGAGCTCGACGCTTTGCGTCTCCAGGGGCGGACCCCACAGATCCTTTTCACCGATGTGTTGCGGCCAGGGCTCGAGCCGCTTCCGAGCGCCGGTTTCCTCGCTCTCCGGTCGAATCGAAGGTGGCCTGACCGAAAGGTGTCGGGTGGGCGCGATCGAAGAGCGACCGGTGATCGTTTCGCCCGCCAGACCGAGCCCCATCTTGAACATCACGGGGCCGACCAGCTCGTTGATCGCCACCCCTCCGATGATCAGGGTCTCAAGGGAAGTGCCAAGCTCACCGAAGGTGCTTCCGATGATCGCCGCCAACAGGATCGAGACCCCCGCCTGGGATACGAAGCCCATCCAACCGAACTGCCGAGTCGCTTCATCGGCCTTGCCGATCCAAGCACCGGCCTTGGTGCCTGAGTAGATACCCAAGCCACGCACCGCGACGAGCGCGACCGCGAACAAAGCCACCTCCCGCAGCTCTTCCAGATGGAGCTTGGCCCCGGCGAGCGTAAAGAAGACGACGTAGACGGGCAGCGACAGCCGTTCGACCGTTTCGATCAGTCGATGCCCCGTCTTCGAAAAGTTGGAAACGCCAAAGCCGGCCGCGAGGAATACCAAGACCGGATCCCATCCGAGGGCCCCCGCGATGTATGCCACGAGGTAGACGACGCCGACCACGAAAATCAAAAGCTCTTGATTGACGAACCGGATGTAGAGAGCCATCAAGCCGCCGACGACCACCGCGCCAAACAGGATCGAAACTAGGATGTGCTGGAGCAGGTATGCACCGATGCCGCCTTCAATGGCCGTGACGCCGAGCTGCTGACCGACGATCACTACGGCAACGGCAAACGCGACGACCACGACGACGTCCTTGAGCACGACGACGGAGAGGACGTTCTGGGTCATCGCACCCTTGGCCCTCGATTCCATGATCACGGCGATGGTCGCCGCCGGAGAGGTGGCCAAAGACACCGAGGCCACCATCGCGCCGACCGCGAGTGCTGCCGTCACAGGGAGCCCCTCCAGGCCAGGCAGAGCGACGACCGGCACGGCACCCGAGATCAGCCAGACAAACGCCGTGACCAACACGAAGACAGAAATCAGCTGTGCGGCCAGGATCCCGGTGATCGCGCGAAGCCCCTTTTTGAGGCCGTCCAGCTTGAGCTCTCCACCCGCGGTGATCGCGATCAAAGCGACGGCCAGAGTGTCGAACAAGCTCAGCTGCTCGATGACCTCGTCGTTCAGGATGCCTTTGTCGAACGGTGGAGGAAGCGCGAGCCCGGATACCGACTTGGCGAGAGATGGGCCGAACAGCAAACCGGCGATCAGATACCCCGTGATGTGGGGCAGCCGAATCTGGCCCACGAGGCCGCCGATGGTGTAGCTCGCAAGGACGACGAACCCCAGCGCGAGCATGGCGGTCGGGTCGAAGGGACGATCCGCAAGCTGCTCGAATTGATAGAGCGCCACCATTCCGAACAACAACAGCACGATGACGGTAATCTGCCGGCGTGCGTGGGATTCTTCGCCCGGCGGCGGCATGCTGTAGGTGCCCATCGTCAGCGCCTCCAGAAACCCGGTAAAATCAACGCGAACAAGGTGAAGAACTCGAGTCGTCCGAGTAGCATCGCCAGAACGAAGAAAAGCTTGCTACCCGCGGAGTACGCAGCGAAGTTGTCCGGCCCCTGATGGAAAGGAGCAGGGCCCATGTTGGAAAGGCAGGTGAGCATCGCTCCAAACGCGGTCGGCATGGGGACGCCCTCGACGAGCGTGACGAAGAGAATGCCAACGGCGAGACATCCCATGTAGATCAGGAAAAAAGAGGCAACATCGGCAAGCACCTGGCTGCTGATCGAGGCTTTCCCCATACGGACCAGCTGAACCGAAGCGGGCCGAAAGCTCTTCTGCACCTGCGCGACGGCCTGCTTGCCCATCAGGACCGCGCGCTCGATCTTGATGCCTCCTGCCGTCGAACCAGAGCACCCACCGACGAACATCAAAAAGATGATGATCGCAAGCGCCGTGGAGCTATAGACCGTGTAATCATCGGTGCCATAGCCCGTGGACGAAATCGTCGTGGCGACCATGAAGAAGGAGTAGCGAAACGACGTCAACACATCGTCGTGGACATCCAAGTTGAGGATCGTCAATACGGTCACGGCGACGACTACGATCCTCACGTAGGACCGAAACTCGATATTCCGTACCAGTCCGCGCCAGTTTCCGGTTCGAATGAGCCCGTAGTAGAGCCCGTAGTTCACGCTGCCGATCAGCATGAAGGACGCAATCACGTATTCCACCGAGGGTCGATTGAAGCCGCCGACCGAGCTGTCGAGCGTCGAAAAACCACCCGTCGACATGGTCGTGAACGCGTGGCAAACCGCATCGAACAAGTCGAGCCCGAGAAGCTTCAACAGAATGACCTCGAGCAAGGTTAGTGCTGCGTAGAGCTTCCAGAGGGCGAACGAGGTCTCGGCGATACGCGGCCGGAGGCCCTCGGCGGTAGTTCCCGGCACCTCGCCCCGAAAGAGATGCTTGCCGCCTGCGCCGAGGTTCGGGAAAACCGCCACGAACAAGACGACGATGCCCATGCCGCCAAGCCATTGAATCAGCGACCGCCAAAGGAGCAACGGCCGAGAGAGCCTTGCCTCGATGTCGGTGATCACCGTCGCGCCTGTCGTCGTCAATCCGCTCACCGATTCGAAGAACGAATCGACCGGAGACATGCCAGCGCCCAATACGAACGGAATCGCCCCGCACACACCCGCCGAGACCCAGATCAAGCTAACCGCAAGAAGGGCTTCGCGTCTGGAGATGCGTTCGGAGACGAACTGCCGTCCGTAGAAAAAAGCCGTCGCACCGATGGCACATACGATCGCCGCCGAAATGCCGAGCGCAAGGGCTCCGCCCTGCGGCCGCGTGAGATCCGGCGAAAGCCGGTCCCACACCAACGCAACCGCTGCGCAAACCGCGATCATGGCACCGATTCCGAGCACTACAGCGCCGACCGGGCGAATAACACCTCGAAAGTCTCTCGCTTGGGTGCTCACTCGCCCCTCGGTCGAAACAGTCGTTCCACTGTTGCCCGGGCATCTTTCGTGGTCATCAGGATCACGCGGTCGCCAGGGTGCACGATGTCTTTGCCACGTGGGATGATCACGTCGTCGCCATGGACGATCGCGGCCAGCAGAGAGCCACGCGGCAGGTTCATGCGATGCAGGGGCTTGTTGACGGCCCGGCATCTCGGGCTCGCCGTCAGCTCGACCACTTCGGCCTGACCGTCTGCGAGGACCGTCAAACTATGGATGCCACCGCTCCGTGAGAACCTCAAAATCTGATCCGAAGCGACCGTTCGCGGCGATAGGACGATATCGATCCCGAGTTGTCGATAGATCGACGTGTAATCGGCGCGTTGGACGATCGTTGCCGTCCGCTTGCATCCCGCGCGCTGTGCGAGCAGCGCCGCCATGAGGTTGATTTCGTCGGCGCGGGTGACGGCGGCAAAGAGGTCGTACGTTCCGACCTCTTCTTCCTCGAGGAGCGCACCATCGGTGCCATCGCCGTGCACGACCTGCACGTTCTGGAACTCGCCGCTAATCTCCTCTGCGGTGGCGAGATCGCTCTCGATCATCATGACGGTGGCTTCCTGCTGAAGCAGCTCTCGGGCCAGCGCCTTGCCGACGACGCCGCCTCCCACGATGCAAACGCGTCTGGCCTCGCGCTCTTTGCTGAACAGGCGCTCGGCCGCGAGCACGCCCTCGGGCCGGCCGATCAGGTACACGCGATCGCCCTTTACCAAGACGTCCGCCCCACCTGGCACGAACAGATTGCCATCGCGGACGACCGCGCTCACCAGCGTATGCGCCGGGAGCTCCACCGCAGACAAAGGCTTGTTGAGCACGCGCGAATCGCCGAGGTCGATTTGCACGAGCTCGACCCGTTCTTGTGCGAGGTCGACGACATCAGACGCGCCGTAGGACCTCGCGATGCGGCTGAGCTCCTGGGCGACAAGCACGCGCGGATTGATCACCACGTCGACCCCGAGGAGCCCGTAGCGGATCCCTTCGGTCCATCCGGACCATGCCGTGCCTTGTACCCGCGCGACCACATGCTTGGCGCCCAACTGCTTCGCCGCGAGCGCAGCGATCAAGTTCATCTCATCGTGGTCGGTGACCGCCACGACCAGGTCCGCACGGACCACCCCCGCAGCTTTCAATAGCGTTTCGCTAGCGCCGTAGCCCACGATCGAGGCGACATCGTAGTGCTCCTCGGCGTACCGAACCGCCTTGCGACTCGAATCGACGGCAACGATGTCATGCCCCTCCTTGTCGAGGACGCTGAGCAAATGGCGCCCGACTTCGCCAAGGCCTATGACGACGATGTTCATCCCGAAGTTGCTCCAAGGGACGTGTTCGGGTCCTTCAGCTCGCGTTGCAGATCGCCCTCATCGACCAGCAGACCTCTCAGCAGACGGGGTGCCAGTAGGTCGTTCAGTATGATCGAGCAGAGAACGACCGAGTAGGCGATGTCGACGACGGCAGGCCCCTTGTACACGAGACGAAACGACACGGCCATCGCAAGCGTCACATCGCCGTGCGCGAGAAGGCCGCGGAAGAGATCCTTGCGCAGGCTCGTACCCCAGCCCGCGACCCCGCTGGCGAGCCACTTGGCGCCCGTACGCGCTGCGACAAAAGCCGCGACCGCAATCAAGGTTGGGATCAACGGAGATGGCGTCCACAACGCACCCGCGAAGATCAAGAGCACGATCGCCATCGGCCGTTCGGTGGTTTCGAGGGTGGAGTGCAAGAGCTGCCCACCGCGCGCGACATTCACCAGCACGAAACCCATCCAGAGGTTCACGGCCAGCGGCGACAGCTCGAGGACGTACGCCCCGCCTGACGCGAATGCGATGATTCCGAGGAGCGCCAGGAATCGGGAGTTGTCGGACTCGTCGCCGACCAGGAAGAGGGAGAAAAGCAGTCCGAGTGCGGCACCCAAGCCGACCGTGACCCACGCCCACGTCGAGGCCGAATAGGCGGTCGCTTCTGGCGCTTTCTCATGAAAGACACAAAAAATCAGGCCGAATGCCAGGATCACGGCGATGTCCCCGAGCCTCGTTCCATTGCGTAAGAGTGGAGCCAAACGGCCGCTGATTTCGTAACGGCGCGCCAGGAGGTCGAAGGGCTCCGAGGAGTCGGCGGCGGCGAAGCATGCGAGGGCTGCGGCGCTCAGAGCGGACTCTCGCCTCGTGGTCTCGAGCAATAGCCCGCTCTCGAACAAGTAGTACGCGCCAAAACCAACGGCGAGCCCCGGCAGAAGATGGTGCAAGAACACGACTCGCCAAGTCGCAGGGTCGAGCTTCTGCAAGCTTGCAAACTCGAAGTCGGTCCCTCGCAGGAGGCCCACCCAGCCGGCAGCAAGGGCGATGATCGGCAACAGGCCCGTCAGGTCATCGAACGCGCCGATCGCAGGGAAGATCGGGCCTAGCATCACTCCGAGAAGTATGTATTCCACGCCGCTCACGACGAGAAATCGATGTTGCAGTCGTTCGACGACACTGTGGGCGAGCACGTAAGCAACGCCGATGACCAGAACCAGCAGCACGACCGTACCGAGCTCGCCCGCCCCTCCAGTCTGTTCGCCGCCGCTTGCAGCAGACGCGACGCCCGGTAGCCCACCGGAAGCGCACAGTGCACCTACGCTGCCGCCGATGACGCCCCAGCGCTGCCGCCCCCCCTCTGCCTTCCCGGCCATACCCGCCCAATTGTGAAGAAGAAGCAGCCGGAGCGGTAGTTCCCCGCCCAACAAGTGTTTAGCCGTAAATTCGGGCGCTATTTGCGAATTCCGTCGAGGACGAGGCCGATCAGTGCATTCGCTGTCTCTAGGGGATCCATCGGAAACTGTTTTCTCAAGGCTGCGAGCGCCAATGACTCGACTGCACCGCTGACCGCAAGAGCACTGACCCGCGGGTCATCCACCGTGAGCAAGCCGCGCTCCACGGCCACTTCGCTCAGCGCAATCGCGCGGTCGTCGAGCTCTTTTGCGAGCTCCGAGATCGCCTGCCGCGCAGGCGTGGCCGGCGCTCTGCGCTCTTGAAGATAGACACACGTGGCTTCCGGAAACATGGCGAGGGTTGCGACGAGCTTCGTTCCGAGATGACGATAGCTGTCGACGGTTTCTTCGCGTCCGTTCGCGCCGCGGAGCTTGTTGTCGCATTCGCGCAGCGCGGTCCGTGCCGCATCGGCGACCGGCTCGATGACCGCTTCGACGAGGTCTGCCTTGTCTCGGAAGTACCGGTAGAAGTTGCCCTTGGCCATCCCGGCCTCGCGGGCAACCTCGTCTATGGTGACTCCCTCGATACCGTTCTTCAAAAACAGCTCGAGCCCGGCGGCGGCCAGATCTTGCACCCGTTTACGTCGGTTGACGTCACGTTTTCCACCGAGAGCGCCTGGTCGCTCTAGAGGGCCGGCTCGTCTTGGTCGTCTCTCGTCATCCATCGAGTCGCTCCTGAACGGGGTTGGCGGTCCCCGGCCGGCAATTATGGGGCTGCGGAGACCGAGGTAAAGGCAGATCCGCGAAAATCCTGCGCCCGCACCGTCGGTCCGCCCAAACATTGCGGCGGACCGCAGAAACCATCACAATTCGTAGTGTTAGGCGCAATTGACACTTCGAGCGCGCCCACCTACAGCTTGGGTTAGGACTCAGCGACGGAAGATGAATCTCCAAGCTCGCAAACCAGATTGGCTTCGCGTGCGGCTCCCAGCGGGGCCAGAACACGAGGAATTTCAGAGCCTGAAGGCCAAGTTTCGGGCTCGCGGCCTCCATACAGTCTGTGAAGAGGCCCGGTGTCCGAATATCTTCGAGTGTTGGGGCAAGGGCACCGCCACGATCATGATCCTCGGACAGACCTGCACCCGGGGTTGTCGGTTCTGCTCGGTGAACACCGGCAAGCCCGGCGGCATTGTCGACTCACAGGAGCCCGAGAACACCGCTCTGTCTCTGGCCGAGATGGGGCTCGCTTACGTGGTGGTGACGATGGTCGACCGGGATGACCTTGCGGATGGGGGCGCCGCGCATGTAGCCCAAACGGTCCGACGCATCCAGCATCACAGCCCCGATCTCCGCGTCGAGACTTTGGTTGGGGACTTTCTCGGTCGCCACGATGACGTCCGCACGGTCGTTCGAGAAGGTAAGCCCGACGTCTTCGCGCACAACGTCGAGGTGGTGCCGCGCTTGCAGCGGGCGATTCGGGACGCGCGATGCTCATGGGATCGCTCAATCGACGTTCTGAGCGCCGCCAAAGAGATGGGCTCGGCGATCACCAAGTCGTCGCTGATGGTGGGGCTTGGCGAGACGCATGAAGAGATGCTCGAAGCGATGCAACTCCTGCGCGACGCCGAAGTCGATGTTCTCACCGTGGGGCAGTACCTGCGTCCGACAGCGAGGCACGCCGACGTCGAGCGATATGTAGAACCCGAAGAGTTCGAAGAATATGAGGCGGCCGGTCTTCAGATGGGATTCCGGTTCGTCGCGTCCGGGCCGCTCGTGCGATCGAGCTATCGCGCAGCGGAGGCCTTTCTTCGGGATGCGCTCGTTCGAGGGGAACGATCGAACGGAGCTCCCGCGATGGATCGTTACGGCAATAGGAAAAGGCTTTCCGTAGTCACATAAGGGGGTACATGCACATCATTCGCGAGGACGGAAGCCTCGACCCAGGCCTCGACCCGGGACTGTCGATCGACCGGGTAGTCTCCCTCTACAAGGCGATGACACGAACGCGGGTCATCGACGATCGATTGCAGCGGCTCCAGCGACAGGGAAGGATCGCGTTTCACGTCGGGTCGCTCGGTGAAGAGGCGGCCATCATCGGTTCGGCCGCGGCCTTGCGAGATCAAGATTGGATCGTCCCCTGCTACCGCGAAGTTGGTGCCCTCCTGTGGCGGGGTTACCCACTTCAGCGCTACGTCGATCACATGTTCGGTAACGCCGACGATCCCATCGTCGGCAGGCAGATGCCCGATCACACGTTTAGTCGGGAGCACCGTTATCTTTCGGTGAGCGCGCCGATCGGGACTCAGCTCCCGCATGCGGTTGGGCTGGCGTGGGCCGCGAAGAAGCGAGGCCTCGACGAGTGTGTCGGTGTGTTCTTTGGAGACGGGGCGACGAGCTCGAACGACTTTCACGCGGCGATGAATTTCGCCGCCGTGTACCAGACGCCGACATTGTTCCTGTGCCGCAACAACGGTTACGCGATCAGCTTGCCGACCGATCGACAAACGGCCAGCCGAACCCTCGCCGAAAAGGCCGCCGCCTACCGGATGCCTGCGCTTCGAGTCGACGGCAATGACGTGCTCGCGGTCTGGCGAGCGGTTCGAGAGGCTCTGCAACGCGCTTGTGACGGAGGCGGTCCGACCTTCATCGAGCTGATCACCTACAGGCTCGGCGGGCACTCGACCTCGGACGACCCGCGGATCTATCGCAGCAAAGAGGAAGTCGAGTCTTGGCGGCGCGCCGACCCGCTCGTTCGTCTGCGCAAGCACCTTGAGCAGCGTGACGTTTGGGACGACGATCTCGACACCGATTGGCGCGCCGCGTGCAAAGCCGAGTTCAAGGAGTGCGTGCGTCGGGCCGAGGAGAAGCCCGCCCCCGACCTTCGTGAGATGTTCACCGACGTCTACAAAGACCAGCCGCTTCACCTCGCCGAGCAAGAGTCGCGCTGCCTTGCAGGCCCGCGTGCGGCCGAGGAGGATCACGACTAGCCATGCCTGAGATGAACCTAGTGCAGGCGATCAATAGCGGGCTTCGCGGAGCCATGCGGGAGAACGACGATGTCCTCGTCATGGGCGAGGATGTCGGTCGGCTTGGCGGGGTGTTTCGTGTGACCCAAGGCCTCCAAGAGGAGTTCGGCGCAGACCGGGTCATCGACACGCCTCTTTCGGAGAGCGGCATCATCGGAACGGCGATCGGGATGGCCCTTCATGGGATGCGACCGGTTTCGGAAATTCAATTCGCAGACTTCATCTATCCGGGCTTCGATCAGCTCGTGAGCGAGGCGGCGAAATATCGCTACCGAACCGCTGGGGAGTACCAGGTGCCGCTGGTCGTCCGAACGCCGTACGGCGGCGGCATCCGCGGCGGGCAGTATCACTCGCAGTCACCTGAAGCGCTTTTCATCCACACCGCGGGCCTCAAAGTGGTGTGCCCGTCGAATCCCTACGACGCCAAGGGGCTCCTGATCGAGGCGATCCGAGACGACGACCCGGTCATCTTCTTCGAGCCCAAACGCGTCTATCGCGCGGTCAAGATGGAAGTGCCCGAAGAGACCTATGGCGTTCCGCTTAGCGAGGCCAAGATCGTTCGAGCCGGCGAGCAGGTGACCTGCGTGGCGTGGGGAGCGATGCTTTATGAAGCATTTTCGGCGGCAGAAGAGGCGGCAAAGCAAGGGATCGACACGGAGGTGATCGACCTTCGCACGCTTTGGCCCCTCGATGTCGAGACGATCGTGTCGAGTGTCAAGAAGACGGGGCGTTTGGTGGTCGTTCACGAAGCACCTCAGACCTGTGGGTTCGGCGGCGAGCTCGTGGCGCTCGTGACCGAGCGAGCTTTCCTTCATCTCGAGGCTCCGCCCCGCCGCGTGACAGGTTGGGATACGCCCTTCCCGCAAACCCACGAGCACGAGTACTTGCCGCTCGCGCACCGCATCATCCCTGCGCTGATCGAAACGGCGCGGTACTGAAGACCATGGCAAGGCTCGACTTCAAGCTTCCAGACATCGGCGAGGGCGTCACCGAGGGTGAGATCGTCGAGTGGTTCGTGCGGGCAGGAGACGGCGTCAAAGAAGACGACCCGATGGTCGAAATCATGACCGACAAGGCAACCGTCACGATCGGTGCGCCCTGCGACGGTCGCGTCGAGGAGCTCAGGTTCGAGGTCGGCTCGATTGCGCGGGTGGGTCAGGTGATTCTGACGCTCGAACCGGCGGCCGCGACGAATGTCGCTCGGTCGCAGCGTTCGTCGCGACCCCCGGCGAGCGCAGTGGGTGACATCCAAGACTCGCTTCCCGGTGCTCGTCTCTTTCAACGGGGCGAGGTCGAGCCCTCGCCTGGCCCGGGTGCTGGCAGTGACGACGGGCACGGCAAAGGGAATGGTCGGCGGCACAGCTCCGTTCGACCTGCCGCCGCCGCAAATCGCCGTTCGGTGAGAACCTCCGAGGCCTCGATCGGCGGCATCGCGTACTTTGAGGCCAAGCCTCTCGCGACCCCTGCCACCCGTCGACTCGCAAAGGAAACGGGGATCGACCTCCGGCGCGTGCGCCCGACCGGGGACCAGGGCCGGGTGACTCGCGATGACGTGCGGGCGGCGCTTCGCGATCAGATGGCCGAAGACCGGCCATACGACTTGCTCGAGGAGCGCACCCCAATCGTCGGGATGCGCCGGAAGATTGCAGAACGCATGGCCCACGCGAAGTCGACCGCCGCACATTTCACTTTCGTCGAGGAGTGCGATGCCTCACGACTGGTGGAGATGCGAGAGCGGTTGCTTCCTGAAGCGGCGCGGCGCGGGGTTCGGCTCACCTATCTGCCCTTCATCGTCAAGGCCGTCACCGAAGCGCTTCACCGACACCCGGTGCTCAACAGTGCCGTCGACGAGACGACCAACGAGTTGGTCTACAAGAAATACTACAACATCGGGGTGGCTACCGCGACGGACGCCGGCCTGATGGTGCCGGTCGTGCACCAAGCCGACCGCCTCCGGCTTTTCGAGCTGGCGACCGAGATCGAGCGCCTTTCGCAGGCCGCCAAGGATGGCACCCTCGGTCCCGAAGACCTTCGGAACTCGACTTTCACGATCACCTCGCTTGGAAAGCACAGCGGACTGATGGCGACGCCGATCCTCAACCATCCCGAGGTCGGTATTTTGGGCGTGCACCGGATCAAAGAGCGACCGGTAGTACGCGACGGCGAGATCGTAATCGGGAAGATCATGCTGCTTTCGCTTTCGTTCGATCATCGTATCGTAGATGGCCACGTCGGCGCCGCGTTTGCGTACGACATCATCGAAACTCTCGAACAACCCGAGCGCTTGTTCACCGAGTTCCTTTGATGGCGTCGGTTCGGGAGAAGCTCCTCACCTGGTTCGATCGCGAAGGCCGCGATCTTCCATGGCGCCGCACGCGGGACCCGTACGCGATCTGGGTGTCTGAGGTGATGCTTCAGCAAACCCGCGTCGAGACCGTCATCCCATACTACGAGCGTTTCTTGTCGAGCTTTCCGACGCTCAAAGCCCTTGCCGAGGCCGACGAGGACGCTGTTCTCTCGCATTGGAGCGGGCTCGGGTACTATCGGCGTGCGCGACTATTGCATCGGGGGGTTCGAGAGGTCGTCGCCGAGTATGGCAGCGCGGTCCCCGAAGACGCCGAAGCGAGACGCGGGCTGCCCGGCATCGGTCGTTACACGGCCGGAGCGATCGGGAGCATTGCATTCGACAAGGAAGAGCCGGTCGTCGACGGAAACGTGAGCCGCGTGCTCTCTCGCTTGTTTCGAATCGACACCCCACTCGGGGCCAACGAAACGACGAAACGCCTTTGGAACGAGGCCGCGCGCCTGGTCCTCGGTGAGCGCCCGGGGGATCTCAACCAGGCGCTGATGGAGCTCGGCGCGACGGTCTGCACGCCCACGAGCCCTCGATGCCAGGCGTGTCCTCTGTCTACCGACTGCCGAGCCCTGGCCCACGACGAGGTCGCCTCATTACCGATCAAGCCCGCCCGCAAGGCACCGAAGCAGGTGGAGCTCGCAGCCGTGGTGGCCACGAGAGGCCGAGGCGCCGACCGCATGGTCTGGCTGATCAAAGGCGACCAACCCTTGTTCGGGGGGCTTTGGGGAGTGCCGATGGCCCATGGAGATCCCCGCGCGGCGCTTCGCCAAGCGGGGCTCCAAGCGCGTCTTCGGATCGCGCCCATAGGGCAAGTCGACCACGTCCTGACGCACCGCCATTTGCGGATCGATGTCTTCGTGGCGTCAGCAGCAAAGTGCACCGCATCGAAGAACGGGCAGCTGTTCACGCCGCAGTCGTTGCAACAGGTGGGTGTCTCCACCCTCACCCACAAGATCCTGCAATGCGCGAATGTTCGGTAGCATAGGTGCCAGTGCCAGCGACGGTGCCACATGCCTGTGCCCGCGATCGTCACCGTGACGGTGATCTGGTCCCTCGCTGCTTCACCGGATAGACTGCCTCTCGTGGCAATTCTCGCTTTTCGCGGAGTGTCCAAGCGGTTTGGGGGGCAGGTCGCGCTCGATGGCGTGACGCTCGAGGTGTCGCAGGGCGAAGTGTTTGGGCTCATGGGGCCCAACGGAGCGGGCAAGACCACGCTCATTCGGATCGGCCTCGACATCCTCCGCGCAGACGAAGGTGAGGTCTCTCTCTTTGCTGCGCCGCTCGACCGCACCACGCTCGACCGGACAGCGTATCTTCCCGAGGAGCGCGGGGTCTATCGCAGGGCGAAGGTGCGGGAGCTGCTCAGCTATCTTGGGCGGCTCAAGGGTCTCAAATCGGCAAACGCGCGAGAGGCGGCGGCGCATTGGCTAGGGCGTGTGGGTCTTTCGCACGTCGCCGAGCAGCGGGTTGAAAGCCTATCGAAAGGGATGACACAGAAGGTTCAGATCGCGGCATGCCTGATGAGCGACCCGGAGCTTTGCGTGTTGGATGAGCCGTTTTCCGGATTGGACCCCGTCAACGTGGCCCTCGTGAAAGACCTCATCGAAGAACGTCGGGCTAGCGGGTTGACCACCCTCCTCTCGACTCATCTCATGCATCAGGTCGAGGCGCTTTGCGATCGCGTGGCCCTCATCCACCGTGGACGCGTGGTGGTGTATGGCGACCTCGAGGAGATCCGTCGCCGCTATTCGCCCCACGAAGTGGTCGTCTGGACTTCGATGGACCTCGTCGAGCTCGGGGTCGACGCGATCCGCGATGCAAACGGCAGCTGGCGCGTGTCCCTTCCCCACGCCGAGACCGCGGCCGGCTACTTGAACGAGCTCATTCGCAGCGGTGTTCTGATCGATCGCTACGAGCCGTTGGTCGCACGAATGGACGACATCTTCGTAAACCTGGTGAGCGGAGGAGCGGAGTGATGCGCCCGGATCGGGTCATCGCCGTTGCGAAGTTCGAGCTTTTGTCGGTGGTCAAACGGTGGTCGTATCTCATCACGACGTTTGGCCTACCGCTTTTTCTCGCGCTCATCTCCGGTACGGTTCTCGGCGCACAAACTTATTTTCTGACCCAGCGTGCCGCCGAAAGCTCTTCATTTGGACTCATCGACGAGGCGAACGTCGTCGATCAATCGGTGTTCGAGGACGATGGGGGCGCGCGGGTCTGGAAAGTCAACGCCATCGAAGTCGAGCTTTACGCGTCGCTGGATGCGGCCAAAGACGATCTCGAAGCCGGTCGCATCCGTGCGCTCTACGTGGTCGAGCCGGACTATTTGAAGACAGGAGAAGTGCGGGCGGTCCAATCCGACAAGACGCCGCTCCTGAGCATGCGAGGCACGACCGTCGAGCCGGTGCTGCGATCGCTACTTCGACGTTCGCTCATGGTCGACCGCCTCGACGAGGACGTGCAGGAGCGTGTGCTCGCGCCAGCCAATTTCGTGCGGACGCGCCTCACGCCCGGCGGCGATGACGTGGTCAGCATCGACGAGACCATCGACCTTCTCGTGCGCACCACGGTCCCCCTCTTTTTGGGGGTATTGTTGCTCACGGCGCTTCTCAGCGCATCGGGGTACCTGGTTCAAACCGTGTCGACCGACAAAGAGAGCAAGATCGTCGAAGTGCTTCTCGCGTCGGTCACGCCCGAGGAAATCCTCGCCGGCAAGCTCTTCGGTCTCGGTGCGGCAGGTCTCGTCCAATTCGCGGTTTGGTCATCCATGGTGATCTTCGTGGCGCTGAGCGCTTCGGCCGCGCTTGCCTCGGTGGTCGCGATCCCGTGGCAGGCCATTGGGGTAGCACCCGTGCTTTTCGTGCTCGGCTACCTCTTCATGGGCAGCCTGATGCTCGCTACCGCGGCGCTTGGCGCCAACGCTGCCGAGAGCCAAAAGCTCACCCTCGGCTGGGCCATGCTCGCCGTGCTGCCGTTGATGGTGATGGTGATCTTGCTCGACGAGCCCCACGGATTCCTCGGTCAGCTGATGACCTGGATCCCATTCACCTCCCCACTCACCGTCATCCTTCGACTTGCCGTAGATTCGGCGGGAATCGCCTGGTGGGAGGTGATCGGCTCGATGCTGGTGTTGATTCTGTCGACCTGGGTCGCAATTCGCATCGGCGCGAGGCTGTTCCGTGTCGGGTTTCTGCTCACCGGCTCGCGCCCGTCGCTAGCCGAGCTTTGGCGTCAAGCCAGGTAGGCTCTGCGTCAACCGGTGAGCAGGGCCGCGGCACGGGACGGCCGTGCTCGCGATGGGGCCCCGGTCGCCCGGGATCTTGACGCGGGCTCCTCCCCATCGCTGTGCTGCCCATCCCGCACCGCACCCCAGCTCACCTACTCCTCGAAAACAGTGTCACTGTCAGCGCCAGTGCCAGTGTCAGGGATATTCGACGGGGGGGGCTTCGGGGAGCGGTAGCTCTTCGAGAAGCTTTCCCGTGCTGTCGGCGGCGGCTGAATAGTACCCCACGCGCATTTGGTCGAAGTCGATCACCGTGAATGTCTGCTCGTCGTTCCGGTAGATCGTGCCTGCGTTGATGACGATGAGGCCGGGGAATACTCGCACCATTCGTTCGTGCGTGTGTCCGCCGATCATGAACTGCACTTCGTCGTCGAGCATCAGCTCTCGCAACGTTGGAATGTCTTGGAGCGCGTAGCCTTTGGTATCGGGCAGAAGCCAGGCTTCGTCGGCTTCACCCACGCCGTGGCAGAGGAGGGCTTTTCCCTGTGGGGTTTGGTAGTGACGCATCTTCGGAAGGGTCTCGATGAATGCTCTCGATTCGTCGTTGATCTTCAGGGTGGCGTGGTCGAGCGTTCGCTGCTCGCCGGTCAGGAACCACCGCTCGTGGTTTCCTGCGACGCATTGTACTAGTCGCGATTCGAGTAGCTTGAGGGTTGCGTCGACATCGCCGTAGCCGTCGACGAGGTCACCCACGCACAACACCGGCTCGACGTTCATCGATTCGAGCACATCGAGCACTCGCTCGAGCGTTTCCGATTCGCAATGGACGTCGCCGATTACGCCGCAGGAGCTCAGGCTTGGGAGGGTGCTCACTAATTCGAATCTAAGAGCTTTTCGTACCGTCGCCAAGAAGCGCGCGACTGGTGCTCCGGAGCGCTGTATTGTACAGACGCTTCCATGCTCGATCTGCGCTACGTGAGCGAGAACCTAGCCGATGTGAAAGCGGCCTTGACGCGCCGCGGGTTTGACGATGCTGCGCTTCTCGACCGCCTCGGCTCGCTTGCTGAGGAGCGCCGGGAGGTCATCACGAACGTCGAAGCACTTCGTCGAAGGCGAAACGACGCCAGCGAAGCAATGGCGAAGGTGGCCGACAAGAAGTCCAAGGAGTTTCAGGCGAAGCGCGACGAGCTTCGGGTGCTCGGCGACGAGATCAAAGCTGGAGAGTTTCGCCAAACCGAGGTCGCCGGAGAGCTCGAGGATATTCTTCTGAACCTCCCGAATCTCCCACACCCTGACACCCCTGACGGCCTGAGCGAGAACGACAACGTCGAGGTGCGCGTATGGGGCAAGAAGCCCTCGTTTGACTTCGAGGTGCGCGATCACGTCGAGGTTGGCGTCGGGCTCGGTATCCTCGACTTCGAGCGCGCCGCAAAGCTCAGTGGCTCGCGGTTCGTCGTTTTGATGGGGGCCGGGGCGCGGCTCGAGCGCGCGTTGATGCAGTTCATGCTCGACGTGCATACGACCGAGCACGGCTACCAAGAGGTCTGGCCGCCGGTTCTCGTCAAAGACAGCGCGATGCTCGGGACGGGCCAACTGCCAAAATTCGCCAAGGATTCCTTTCGGATCGCGAAAGACGAACAATGGGAGGCTCAGGCCGAAGCGCAGGGGCACGATCTCTATCTCGTGCCGACCGCCGAGGTGCCGATCACGAATCTGCACGCCGAGGAAATTCTCGCCGAAGCTGACCTGCCGGTCACCTATACTGGCTACACGGCATGCTTTCGAAGCGAAGCTGGCAGTTACGGTAAAGACACGCGGGGCATGATCCGCGTGCACCAGTTCGACAAGGTCGAGCTCGTTCGCTTCTGCCACCCGGACCACGGAGAGCGCGAGCTCGAAACTCTGACGGAGCATGCCGAGTCGATTCTGCAAAAGCTCGACCTTCACTACCGAGCCGTCCAACTCTGCGCCGGCGACATGGGCTTTGCTGCGCAGAAATCCTACGACCTCGAAGTGTGGCTCCCTGCTCAAGATACCTACCGCGAGATTTCCAGTTGCTCCTGGTTCGGTGACTTCCAGGCTCGCCGCATGAGGGCGCGCTTCCGTCCCGACAAAAAAGGCAAGCCTCGGCTCCTGCACACGCTGAACGGCTCCGGCCTCGCGATCGGCCGCACGCTCGTCGCGATTCTCGAACAGAATCAGCAGGTCGATGGAAGCGTCTCGGTGCCACCCGCCCTGCGGCCGTACATGGGTGGCGTCGAGAGGATTACCGACGCGTAGATGACCGACCTCGAGATTCAGCGAGACGTTCCCCTGGCTCCGCTCACCACCCTCGAGCTCGGGGGGCCGGCGCGGTTCTTTGCTCGTGTCGCGGACACGGAAACCCTCCTTGCAGCGCTTCGCTGGGCTCGCGAAGAGGGTCACGAGGCTGTCGTTCTCGGCGGCGGCTCGAATCTGATCGTACCCGACGAAGGCTACCCGGGGCTGGTGATCCACATGGCGATCGGCGACATCGACTTCAAAGACGGTGGGAGGGTCGAAGTCGGTGCGGGCGTTCCCTGGGAGGTCGTCGTCGACGGAGCAGTGACGCGCGGTTGGGCAGGCCTCGAGTGCCTCACGGGGATTCCCGGCTCGACCGGCGCCACGCCGATTCAGAACGTGGGCGCGTACGGCCAAGAGGTTTCCGAAGTGATCGCGCGTGTCTTGGTGGTCGACCGGGAGAGCCTCGCGCTCGGAGATCTCGCCCCCGAAGCCTGTGAATTCGGCTATCGCGACAGCATGTTCAAGCGGGAGCCCGGACATTATGTCGTTTTTGGTGTGCACTTTGCGCTTCGTACCGATGGCGCAGGCACCGTTCGCTATGCCGAGCTCGAAAAGAACGTTCCCCGGAGCGCCTCCCTCGGCGAAATTCGAAGCAAGGTCCTAGATCTCCGACGCAGAAAGTCGATGGTGGTCGATCCCGACGACCCGAATCGCAGGAGCGCCGGGTCGTTCTTTCTGAACCCAGTCGTCACGAGCGCCGAGGCCGACCGTGTGGCGGCGCTGGCCGTGGCCGAGGGGCTGGCGCCCAACATCGCCTCGGTCCCCCGTTACCCCACGGCAAGCGGCGAGGTGAAGCTCGCCGCCGGGTGGCTCATCGAGAAGTCGGGCATCGCCAAGGGCACGCGTCGCGGCGCGGTGGGCCTATCGAGCAAGCACGCCCTTGCGTTAATACACCATGGTGGGGGCACCACGACCGAGCTTCTCAGCTTTGCAGACGAAGTTCGCGCGCGCGTGAAGGATCGGTTCGGTATCTCGCTACAACGCGAGCCACGGCTTCTGACGTAGCTACTCGGGAAATGGGTCGCTGAAGGCGGGCTTGTTCAGGAAGTCATCGTCGGTCAAGGCGTTCAGGAACGCCTTCAGGTCTTCCCGTTCCTGCTCGGTGATCTCGAAACCATTTAAGAACGAGCTCTTGTTGGGGTTGTCGAAGCCGTCACCTGCGTTGGGGCCGCTCTCGGTCCGCGTCCCGCCGCGTGCATAGTGGTCGATCACGTCGTCGAGAGTCGCAAGCGAGCCGTCGTGCATGTAGGGCCCCGTCACCCCGACGTTTCGAAGGCTTGGCGGCTTGAATTTGCCCTTGTCGGCCGGGTCGCCGCTCATGTCGAAGATGCCCTCGTTGCCGGGCGGGTAGCTCCCATCTTCATCGAGGTTGTAGAGCCCGTTATTCATGAAGAACTTCTGATCGAAGACCTGAAACGCGTCGTCCGAGGACTGCGAGTAGAGGAAGCCGCCATGGCAGTGGAAGCACTCGAATGCGTCTTCGACCCCGGCGGCATTGGCTCCTCCGAAGAACAGGGCGAGACCACGCTGCTCCGATTCGTTGAGCGCGGTTCGATCGCCTTCGACCCAGCGGTCGACTTTCGATCCGAAGCTCGTCAGCTGGCGCTGAAACGAAGCAAGCGCTTTGGTGATGCTGTCGACGGTGATCGGATCTTCTTCTTCGGGGAACGCAGCCGCGAACATCTCCGGGTAACGCTCGTCATCTCGCATCCGTCGAAGGAGCTCGTCTTCGAGGTTCGCGAGCCCGAGCTCGACCGGTTCTTCACCAAACATGGGGACCAGGGCTTGTCGTTCGAGTCGGACCAAGACTTCGTTCGCCCAGGTCAGCGAGGCCTGGTACCCCGCGTTGGCGAGCGACATGGAGCTTCGTGGGGTCAGCTGCCCCGTCGAGCCCTCCGCTAGGGCGAGCCCATCGGTGAAGGCGAGCTCCTGGCGGTGGCAGCTCGCGCAGCTTTGGGTCTGATTGCCCGAAAGCCGCTTATCGTAAAACAAGAACCTCCCGAGCTCGACCTTCTCCACCGTCATCGGGTTGTCTTCGGGAACCCGGGGCAGGGGTATCGTCCCTGGCAAGTCCCAGACCCACGGCGTACCGGTATTGCTCGCATCGCTGCCGCATCCCGCCACGAACAGAGCGAGTCCCAGACCTCTCAGAATTGCTTTCATCGAGCCGTAAAGAAGGATTGGGCACCGGGCGCTGGATCGCCACCAAACGCGAGTCCGAGATTCCCGAAGAGCGGCGCGCAGTCCATATCCCCGGGCCCTGCCATGCAACCAACTGGGGTCATCGGCTGGTTGACGTCAAGTAGGGCGCCCTCCACCAGCGCCGCGAAGTTGGCGACGATCGTACCGTTATCGGGGTCGAAGGGGCCGAGATTGTCCACGATCACGACGTTGGGGGTCGTGCACTCGGTCGTGCCACCCGCAACCGGGTCACCGTTGCAGCCCGTGCTTCCGAGGTGCAAGCGCCAGTCCTCCATGCTGAAGCTCCCCGAATCGATTCGCAGGAACTTGTAACCCCCCTGCCAGTCCCATTGCAGGGTCGATAAGTTCAACGGGGCGGGCGCGGTCGCCGGGTTCTCGTGGTTCCGCTCGAAAGGCACACCCATACCAAAACGAAGGCCGTCGTAGGTTCCTTGCGGCACCGTGCCGGTGATGCGGGTGTTGGTCTGCGCATTCCCGCTCTCGTTGTTGCAACCGTCTTCGAAATCGAGAAGCGCTACGTCATCGACCTGGAAGTTGGTCTGATCGAGCGTCACCGCGACCCAGCTGCCATCGCTGTCTTGGAGCTCGAGGCCCGACACGTAGAACCTGAAGTCGCTCAACGTCAAGGAAGTGTCGTCGGCGCCGAGGTTGTCGTACTGCTGGCCGCAAACGAAGTCTTGGTCTCCCACTTTCGCTGCAAACTCGATCGACACCGGTTGGTCGCTATCGCCGCAGCCCCAAACGCCGACACCCAGTGCGGCGAGCACAATTGATCGATATTTCATCTTCTTTGCTCCCGATGCGTTCAAAGGCGCTCTGCAACCAGTGAAGATCGTATGTTTTCGGTCAGTCTTTGTTGCATCGCAGCTCCTTCGTCTAGCACTGCAAACTGCGCAAAATCGATGCCATCGAACCACCCTAGGTGATCGATCTGCAGCGAAATGCTTACACTCCTCGGGCTGTCGAACACCAAAGGCTCATCGAACTGCAGATCCCAACGGATGAGCTCGGCAATCAGCGCCCGGAGCGGCACCTCACCGCCGGTCTCGGAGTCCTCGACGACGCCCTCGAGCAGGACGCTATTCTTTAGCATCTCGGTTCTTTCGGGTGTGGAACCGATGGCATCGGCGTCGGCCGGGGCGCTGACCACCCGAATCCCGCAGTAGCGACCGGGAGGCGGACGGAGCGTGCCCGCGAACAGCGGGGTGCCTGAGCTCTCCATCAAGTCGATGATCATGGGCACCCCGAGGCTCGTGGGAGTGGATTCTTCGTGGGCCCTCGCCCGCCCGGGTACGAAAAGTCCCCACAGTCGCCGGGCAAAATTGTCACACTCGAGCAACTCCACTCGGCCCACGGCGATCAAGGCTCGGTCGAGCTTGACGTGGTAGCCCATGTCGGTCCGCACGGCCTGGGGTGTCGCCGGCGCTCGGTAAGCGACATCCACTTCGATCCCGTCGGTCACCATCGTGCAGTTCGGCAAGACGAGGGTGAGGGCGATGGCTCCGATGCAGATCTCAGATCTCATAGATGAGCCCTCCGGTGATTCCAACACCTTCTTCATGCGCACCGTCCAAGCGTTGAATCAAAGGGACTGCGGCGGTGATGTGAAGCAAGATCTTGTCATGCGGCAGGGCCACGATCCCAAGCGTGCCGTACGTGATGTGCCCGCCGGTATTCGGGTCGCGAACGCCGGCGATATAGCCCGGTTGATCGATCCTGAGCTCGACGCCGACTTGGAAAGCGAGGAACTTCCATGGTTGAAGCTGACCGAGCGCGGTTTGCCGGAAGCTGATCCCAGCCTTCGTGTTCGCCGTCCCCCGTGTCGGGAAGAGCCCGACCGACGACAGGTAGACCGACCAAGGATCCGAGAACATCGTGTATGACGCGCCGACGATCGGATCCCAGGAGCCCGTGCCCGCCTGAAATTCTAACGGCAACGGGATACCCTCGGCGTCTCTCTCGACCGAGCTGGTCGGGAACTCGAGCCCTCCGATCAAGCCGACCAAGTGCTGCGGCGCAAACTTGCGATCGCGGTACACCACCGCCCGCGCTCGAAACTCCAAGTCGCCTGGCGCCCAGATGTCCGCCTGGGCCAGGTTTACCGCCGAGACGTATCGGTGCACGACCGGCATCATCAGCGACAACGTCCACCGGTCGGTCGGGGAATACGCCCCAGCCAGCTCGAGTCGTTGCTCCGAGAGCTGGAGCCGGTCGACATTCTCTTCGCCGATTCGGTCGTTTCGATGACGCGCGGTGGCTGACGTGCGGACCCGTTGTGCTTTCGGTTGTTCGAAGCCGACGATGGTGAGCGTCGGGTCACCCACGGAACACGTACCGCACGCAGATGCTTCCGAAGCACTCGATAACGGGAACACGAACGCGGCGACCAACCACCAGAGCTTCACACCCGGAGGCTAGGGCCGACGCGCTCCAGGTTGTACGTGGCAAATCGTCGCAGCGAACTATTTGCGCGAGGGAAACTTCGAGAGCTTCCGCTGAAGGGAACGCCGATGGATCCCCAATTTTTCGGCGGCTTTCGTGATGTTTCCGCCGCAGTCCGTCAAGACCCGTTGGATGTGCTCCCACTCCACCCGCGCGAGGGAAGGCGTCTCTGCGGCCACGGTTTCTTGCGCGGTGCCGTCGCGCCCGTCGCGATCGAAAGCCGCGATGAGCTCGTCGACATCCGCCGGCTTGGTCAAGTAGTGTGTCGCACCGAGGCGCACCGCTTCGAGCGCCGTCGCAATGCTTCCGTAGCCAGTCAACACGACGACGCGCGTCGAGGGGTCGATTCGATGGAGCTCTCGCACCAACTCCAACCCCGACTTTCCGGGCATTCGAAGATCGACCACGGCGAGCTCCGTACTCTCGTCCCTCACGATCGTCACAGCCGTATCGTAGGTTTCGGCTTCTTGAACCTCATAGCCGCGCTCTTCGAAGGCCTGCGCCATTCGTGACCGAAATCGGTCGTCGTCGTCGACCAACAGGATCGAGGGCCTTGGAGCGGTATCTTCGACGGTCATTTCGTTCGCGGAAGGACCACCCGGATGGTCGTCCCGCGGTCGACTACCGATTCGATGGTGAGCCGACCACCCAACGAGTCTACGAGCGTGCGCGCCAGGAACAACCCAAGCCCCATGCGATCGTCGGTGCCTTTGGTGGTGAAGAAAGGATCGGCAGCGCGCTTGATTTCCTCCGCGTCCATCCCGCTGCCTTCATCGACGAAGCGGAGCTCGACTTCACCATCGTGCCCTTCGACATCGAGCGAGACTCGGCCGCCTTGGCACGCGTCAAAACCGTTGCGAGTGATGTTTTCGATCATTTGCAGGACGGCTTCTCTCGGTGCAGACAAAGTGTCTAGCGTCGTATGCGTCTCCCAGCGTCTCGCCTGCTCTGCTTCGAGACGACCGCGTACCTCCGAAAACAGCTCCTCGACGTCGACATCTTGAAAGGCCTCACCAACATATTCACCGCCCGTCAGCGCCATCCGATCGAGAACCGCCCGGCAGCGCTCGAGCTCCTCGCGAATCAGGTTGGCGTCCTCGATCAGTGCCTCCGCGCCAGGCACGCCCTCGGCCCGGCGCTTGATCTCCTTGGCCGCGATCGCGATCGTGCCTAAGGGCGTTCCAAGCTCGTGTGCTGCGCCCGCCGCCAGCGTGGCGATCGAAGCGAGCCTCCCCCAACGATGCGTGCGTTCTTGCGCCTCGGCGAGCGCTCGTTCCCGCTGTTTGAGGGCGTCCGACAGCCTGCTCACGAAATAGGCAATCAACACCGTAGCGAGCATGAACGCCACGAACATCCCGTAAAGATGCGTCTGGAAATTTTCCCCATCACCGTGGTGCCCGAGCTCGTCGGTCGGGATGTGAAAATAGAACAGTGCCCCAAACGACACCATCGACAACGCCGCGATCGTCCACGTCCATCGCCCGGACAGCATCACCGCCGACATCGCAATATAGACGACGTAAATGATGCTGAACGGGTTGCTCGGACCACCTGAGAGAACGAGCATCCCCGTCAATAGAGCTACGTCCAGCACCAAGAACCCGCCAAGAACCTCGACCGACCCCAACGAGAGCCAAAGGTTCGAAACCGCGCCCACGGCGAGCAAGCCCCACATCCATGCCGTTGGCAGCTCGAGCCCGAGCAGTCTCTCCGCGACCAAGATCGACGCAGCTTGAATCGCGAGCGCACCCCAACGCATGCGAGCAAGCCACTGGGCGTTCGTCACCCGAGCCATGTTACGAGTCGGACTGAGCTTCGCCTTCGGCCGGTGCTTCGAGGTCGACACTTCCGTACATGGCTTCGGCGATCTTGTAGGCGCTGAGCTCTAAAGTCTCGAGAGAGTCTCTGATTGCGATCGCGTCACCGTCTTCTATGCATTGATGGAGCGTCTCGATGTCTGCTTCGACCTGCGCGACCACGTCTTCGGGGACCAGCTCGCGACACTCGGCGACTGCGCGCTCACTCGTGTACAGAAGGGCCTCCGCAGCGTTTCGCAGCTCCGCAAGCTCGCGTCGCTTTTCGTCTGTGGTCTTGTAGACGTCTGCTTCTTCGATGATCCGCGTGATGTCTTCTTCGGTGAGACCGCTCGAGGCGACCACCCGAATGCCTTGTTCTCGACTAGTCCCGAGGTCCTTCGCCGAAACGTTGACCACCCCGTCGGCGTCGATGTCGAAGGTCACTTCGATCTCTGGCACGCCACGAGGCGCGGGGACGATCGGCGCGAGCTCGAACTTGGCCAACGACTTGTTGTCTTCGGACATTTCACGCTCACCTTGAAGCACGTGAATCGGGACGAAGCTCTGATTGTCGACGCTCGTCGTGAAGATCTCGCGGGCGCGAGTCGGAACGGTGGTATTCCGTGGGATCAGCTTGTGAAAGACACCACCACCGGTTTCGACACCCAGGCTGAGCGGGGTCACGTCGAGGAGAAGCATTTCTTCCACCTCTCCCGCGAGTGCCGCCCCCTGCAACGCAGCGCCCATGGCGACGACTTCGTCCGGATTGACGCCCTTGTAAGGAGCTTTCCCGAAAAAGTCCGACACTTTGGACTGGACCATCGGCATCCGCGTCTGACCACCCACCAAGAGGATTTCGTCGATCTCTTCCCGCTTGATACCCGCGTCGGTCAGGGCTTGCCCGCACGGTCCGAGCGTTCGGTCGATGATCTCAGAGACGAGTATTTCGAGCTCACTTCGCTTGAGCTTGGTTTCGAGATGCTTGGGTCCGGTCTCGTCCGATGCGATGAAAGGTAGGTTGATGTCGGTTTCGAGCGAGGATGACAGCTCGTGCTTCGCTTTCTCCGCTTGTTCCTTCAAACGCTGTAGAGCCACCCGGTCGTCCCGCAAATCGATGCCACTGCTCTCTAGAAATCGACTCGCGAGCTCTTCGACCAACGCGTTGTCGAGGTCTTCGCCGCCGAGGTGCGTGTCGCCAGCGGTCGATTTCACGCTGAAGACGCCGTTTGCGATCTCCAGGATCGAAATATCGAACGTGCCACCACCCAAGTCGTAAACGGCAACACGCTTTCCTTCTTTTTCCTCGAACCCGTACGCCAATGCGGCGGCTGTCGGCTCGTTGATGATCCGGCGCACCTCGAGTCCGGCGATCTTGCCGGCGGCGATCGTGGCGGATCGCTGCGCGTCATTGAAGTAGGCGGGGACCGTGACGATGGCCTCAGTGATGTCCTCTCCGAGGAACGACTCAGCAACCTCACGCATCTTCTCGAGCACCATCGCCGAGATTTCCGGTGGCGAGTAGCGCTTGTCCTCGATTTGAATCCAGGCGTCGCCCCGGTCGCTTTCGACGACGCGGTAGGGCGCCAAGCGAGCGTGCTTCTGGGCTTGCTCCGAGTCGAAGGTCAAGCCCATCAGCCGCTTGATCGCGAAGACCGTGCTTTCGGGATGCGTCACGCCTTGGCGCTTGGCGACGCTTCCGACGCGGCGCTCACCATCCTTGGCGAACGAAACGACCGAAGGGGTCGTACGGCTGCCTTCAGGGTTGGGGATCACCCGCGGCTCGCCATTGTCGACAAATGCCACGCACGAATTGGTCGTGCCCAGATCGATCCCGATGATCTTCCCCATCTCGCCTTAAACCTCTTTATACCGCGCTGGCGGCGATTGTCGCATCTAGTGGCATTTGGAATCCCGATTACTCCGAACTCGGGTCGTCGCCGTCCACTTTGGGAGCGCCATCGCCGCCTTCACCCTGATCACCTGTACTGGTCGGCGGCACAGCCACGACGACCATCGCAGGCCGGAGGAGCCGATCTCCGAGCTCGTATCCGGGCACGACCTCGGCGACGATCGTGCCGGGCGGGTGCTCGCTGGTCGTCTCTTGCTGCATGGCATCGTGGAGGGTGGGATCGAACATCTGCCCAATAGCTTTCACGCGCTTGAGCCCGAGCCGGTCCGCAACCTCTTCGAAGCCTCGGAGAACCATCTGGACGCCCTCGGCGACGGCCGTGACATCGGTGGCCCCGGCCGTGGCGTTCGACGCGCGTTCGAGGTTGTCGATGATCGGAAGCACCTCGCGCACCGTGTCTTCGATCGTGCGCCTGCGGACCTCTTCGATCTCTTTGCGGGAGCGCTTGCGGAAGTTGTCGAAATCGGCGGCGATCCGCAGGAGCTGGTCTCGCATGCGATTTCGTTCGGCGCGAGCACTCTCGACCGCCGACTGCTCTTCCTCGACCTCGTTGTCCTCCTGGGCATCGTCGCTTGCCCCAGTGTCCGAAGCCGTCTCGCTCTGTTCGCCGGTTTCTTCCTCCGGGTAGATGGTATCTTCATCTTCCCTCACCGCGCTCTCCTCTTCGTCGGACTTCTCCCCCGCGTGCTCGCTCATGATCTGTTCGACTTTCCCCTAAGAGTCTTTGGATGTGCCTGGCAGCCGCCCGTCGAGGAGATCGCTGAGCACATCGGCCGCGAAACCCACCAAGGGTACGTATTGCCTGTAGTCCATTCTAGTGGGACCGACGATTCCAAACGAGCCTATACTCGAGCCATCGCGTCGATAGGGGCTCGAAATGACGCTGATGTCCTGAACCTCTGTGAGGGCAGCCTCATGCCCTATGAATACCTGTACGCCGTCGGTTACCAGGGTACGCTCCAAAAGCTCGAGAAGCTTCTGCTTCTCCTCGAAGGCGTTGAGATAGCTGCGGATCTTCTCGGCGTCTCCAAACTCCGGTCGGTCGAAGAGGGCTCCCTGCCCCTCGATGACGACACTTGCGCTTTCTGACTGACCCTCGACTGTGGCCTCGACCATCTGTTGCGCCTGCCGGCGGAGCTGCTCGTATTGCCCCTGCTCGGTGGCCAAGCGAACGGCGAGCACGTCACGCACCGCACGGAGGGTTCGACCACCGACGAGCTCGGCGAGATAGTTGTTCACACGCTCGAGGGTGTGGTCGTCGACTGCGAGCTCCGTCACGACGACGCGGTTTTCGACCGAGCCCGAGCGCATGACCAACACCGCCAACGTGCGGTCGCCGGCCAATCGGATGAACCTCAACTGGTCGAGACGCGCGTCGGCAACCGAGGGCCGAGCAATGATCGTCGCGGTCCCGGTGAGGTCGCTCAGAAGCTGTCCGGTTGCACGGACCGCGTCGGCCCCAGGCTCGAGAGTTCGTAGCCGGTCGATCAGAGCGGTCCGGTGCGCGTCCGAGATCTCTCCTGCCGTCACCATCGCATCGACGAAGAAACGAAACCCAGCGTCGGTAGGCACGCGGCCGGCGCTCGTATGAGGTTGATGGAGCAAATCGCTCTCCTCGAGGTCAGCCAGCACGTTTCGAATCGTCGCTGGTGACAAGTTCACGGTGTAGCGCTTCGCGATCTGTCGCGAGCTCACGGGCTTTCCCGATGCGATGTATTCAGTCACCACCGCGAACAGGATCCGCCGGTGTCTTTCGTCCAATGCCACCGCCACGCCTTGACAAAGTAGAATCCCGGCTCGCCCTGTCAAGCCCGCGATCATCAGCCAGAAATTGGCCCCACCGACGGCCCCGAGGCAGGCTCGGGGTGATGAAACCCACGGTGGCGCTCCTTCCTTTCCTGCTGATGGTCATGGCGATCATGACCGTGCCGACGTTGGTTCTCGATGAGCAAGGCTTGCCCCGCTATAGGTTGCTTCGTACTGAGCTTGCGGACCTCCGTCAGTCGAATGAAGAGCTCGTGCAGGAAATCGCCCACTTGAAGACCGAGATCGACTCGCTTCGCTCCGACACCAACTACGTCGAACGGATCGCCCGCGACGAGCTCGGGATGGTGCGTCCCGAAGAGTTCGTGTTTCAGTTCCCGCCCCGATAGGTGGGCGCCGACCATACATCGGGCGGATTTTTTGCTGAACGGGTGGGTGCGGCGTACCACCTCTTGGGTATGACCGCCCTCGTCCAGGCAGCGCTCCGCGTCAGGCGAACGGCGCGGTCGATGTGGGGAGTTGCCCTGGCCTTTCTGCTGGGTACGGCCCTGATCGCTGGTTTCTTCCTCCCGGGCGATCGGTCACTCGGGTGGGAACATCTCGTCTGGGCTCTTACCTGGACGACCGTGTTCGGGCTCAGAGCAAGGGTCGCCGTTCAGCACGGCGCGGGGCCGCGGTCCTCGTTCGAGCTCGGTGCGCTGCTGCTCGTGGGCGTTCACGCGCTCGTCCAGTTTCGCGGGGGCGTCGCAAGCGAGCTCTACCCACTGACCTACGTAGCCGTAGCGTTAGGAGCATCTTTTGCAACCGGTTGGGCGGGAGCGAGCATCGTTGCCTTCGCCGCCGCCCTCGACTTCGGTATTTCGTTTCTCGCTGAGCACGTCACCGACCCCTCCATCCTCGCGGCGCATGCGTTCTTCGTTCTGTCGTTCGGGATCTTGAATCTCGTCTTCACCCGCGCGGAAATCACCCGCGTCCGTCGAAAGTCCGAGCTTGCGCTACAGGCGCAGCAGGACAGGGTGCGCGACGAGACACGCCTCTTTCGACTGGTCGCGCCCGCTTCCGATGGCCTTCGCGACGAAGAGCGCCTCTACCAGACCAGCGTCCAAGAGGTGCATCAAGCCCTCTATCACACCATCGAGCTCCTCCACCGCACGCTCGGTCTGCACACGTGCGTCCTCCTGATGCCAGGTGCGGACGGCCAGCGGCTTCACATCGTCGAGCTGGTCACCTCCAGCGAGGATATCGCCGATGGGCCGTTCTCCCCTGGGTCAGGGGCCGTCGGCGCTGCGGTCCGGCGCAGGCTGACCACGAACCTCCAGCAGATTCGCGCCGGCTATCGTGGGCTCTGTTACTATCGCGGGCCCGCGGTGGTTCGGTCGTTTCTCGCGGTGCCGGTCCTCGACAACGGTCACTTTCGGGCCGTGTTGTGTGCCGACCGACTCGAGGATCGGCCCTTTACCCATGAAGAAGAGGAGCTCTTGCGAAGCAGTACGTCGCACATCCTTCGGTGCGTCGAAAACGAGCGCGTCTTCGTTCAGCTCGAGAGCTCCAAGCGCCAGCAGGAGATCCTCTACCGGGGCTCGACAGCCCTGAGCACCGCTCTCAACCAAGACGAGGTGATGGAGGTGGGGCTTTCTACCGCATCGGAGATCGCACCGCACGACTTTGCGGCGATCACCGAGTATCAGACCGAAGGACGGCGCCACATCGTGCGTCGTGCGATCGGCGAGCGCGCACTGGATTTTCAGGGACTTCGTTTTCGCGACAACGCCTCGCTCACCGCGATGGTGGTGAAGAACAAGCACTACCTTCCCTATCGGGGCGAGTTCGACGCTAAACAACAGACTCTCTTCACCAAGAAAGCCAAGCTCAAGGGGATGGAGTCCTTGCTCGTGTTGCCGCTCGTCGTCCGCGAGGAACCGATCGGAACGCTGATCGTGGCCGCCAAATCAGCGCAAGCGTTTCGCGCATCCGCGCGTGAGACTCTACAGGCCCTTGCCAACCAGCTCGCCGTTGCGATTGCCAACGCTCGCGCCGTTCGCCTCCTCGAGGAAAAGGCGACGACCGACGGTCTCACCGGTTGCCTCAACAAACGCGCGTTTCTCGCCGAGATGGAGCAGAGGATTCTCGCGGCTCAGCGATTCCGGCGCAAATTGTCACTAATTGTGACAGATCTGGATCATTTTAAGGCTGTAAATGACACTTATGGTCACGCCAGCGGCGACCGGGTGCTGCGGGAGCTCGGCCGCGTTCTCAAGCGCGTCAAACGTGAAACCGACCTGGTCGCGCGTTTCGGGGGAGAAGAGTTTTGTGTCCTTTGCGAGGAGACGGATGCGCGCGGTGCGCGGCTTCTAGCCGAGCGTGTTCGCGAGGAGCTGCAGAACACCGAGGTGGCCACCGAGCTCGGACCACTGAAGGTTACGGCATCGCTTGGCGTCGCGACCTTCCCAGACGATGCAACCACGGCTGAAGCGCTCTTTGCCCAAGGTGACAAGGCGCTCTACGAGGCCAAGAGCCGCGGTCGCAACCAGGTCTGTACCATATAGGCGATAGTGCGGGGGCGGTGGGGCGGGACCGACTGCCCGCCTAAAGCGCCCAGGCGATAGTGCCGTCATGCGCGCCGAAGCTCGAGTGTCTCGGGATCGAGCATCCACTGAAACGAGCCCTTCCCATGCTCGATCCGAATCAAGCATGCCGATCCGGTTCTGAACGAACCAAACCTCTGCATCTGGCACAGATGCCCGGCCAGAATTTCGATCTTTGGCATATGGGTGACCATCACGATGAGGTCGTCGTCGGCCGCATGCTCGAGCGGCTCGAGCGCTTGCGCCGTCGTTCCTTCGTCGCTCGATAGAGGGGTATACACTTCGATCGGGCCCGTGAACTCCGCTTGGGTAATGGCGAGGATCTCCGCCGTCTGGACCGCACGAACCAGCGGGCTCGTATAGATGCAGCTGTACCGGAGGTCCAACCTGGCGAGCGCTTTTCCGACCCCGGTCATCGATCTCCGGCCCGCGTCGGTCAACCACCGTAGATGGTCGGTCGGCGCCGAGGTCGTTTCGACAGCTGCCCCATGCCTCACGAGAAGGATCCGCATCAACCTGAGCCTTGCACGTCGGTCACGGGTCGTCTTGCCGGGCATGAGCCGATCGCGCGAATGATTCTTCCGGGGAGAGGACCAGGTTGTGTCGCGCGTAGAGCGCAAACCACAAGAGCCCAAGCCCGTACCACACCGCAGCGCCGACCACGACCTTTTGGTAGATCGGGTCCGTGACGAAGAGGGCCACGAGAGTCACGACGGACACGATCAGGGCGACCGCTGCGCCCGGGATCCCCAAGGGACTCCGGTAGGGTCGTGCGATGTCGGGTAACCGCAGGCGGAGAAGTATGTACGACAGCATCTGGAGCGCGTACGCGATCACCGCGCCGAACACGGCCATGTTCAACAGCACCGCTCCGACGGGATGCTCGGGTCCGAGCGCGTGAATGCCGTACGCCACTGCGTAGCCGAGGGCGGCGCCCACCAAGAGGGCGGCATGCGGGGTCTGGCGGGTGCGGTGTGTGCGAGACAACCAGCGGGGGAAATAGCCAGCCCTCGAGAGCGAGTAGATCTGCCGTCCGTAAGCAAAAATGATGGTGTGAAAGCTGGCGACCAAGCCCGTCACCGCCACCAGCGCGAGCAGCTTGGCGCCGAGGCCCGCGCCGAAGATGGTCTTGAACCCCTCAAACAGAGGCTCGGCAGACGAACCGAGCACCGAGGAGCCGGGGGCGATGCCCGCGTTCAGAAACAGCGTCAGGAAGGCGGCCACGATTAACGTCAGAAGCCCGAGCAGAAGGCCCCGCGGGAGGTCACGACCGGGGGCCTCCGCTTCCTCGGCGGCCAGCGGGAGTTGTTCGATCGCGAGAAAAAACCAGATCGCGAAGGGCAATGCGGACAGAATCCCGACGGGGCCGCGTGGCAGCCAGCGAGTGCCGCCCGGCTCGGGCTCGATGTTGAGCGCCCAATCCAAGTCGAAGTGCGGGAGGGCGGAAACCCAGAACACCAAGAGCACGCCGAGTGCGAGGATCGTGATCAACACGGTGAACCGAAAGGTGATCTCCACCCCCTTGATGTTGAGCCCGACGAAGAGGGCGTAACTGACCAGCCACCACAGCGGCTCGGCCGCGGGCGTCGTGCCGAAGATCGCACCGAGATAGCCCCCGATGCCGACCACGATGACGGCTGGCGTGAGGATGTATTCCATGTTTTCGGCGAGGCCCGTGATGTATGCCCCCCAAGGACCCATCGCCGATCGCGCAAAGGAGTACGCGCCTCCGGTGTGAGGTAGTGCGGCGGTCATTTCCGCGATGCTGAAACAAAGGCCCGCATACATGACGGTGATGATCACCGTGGCGATCAGCAGCCCCCCAAAGCCCCCGGCTGCGAGCCCGAAGTTCCAGCCGAAAAAGTCGCCCGAGATGACGGCGCCAACACCGAGCGCCCAGAGCGACCACACCCCTGCATAGCGGCGTAAACCACGCTCTCGAAAGTACTTCTCGCCGACTCGATCATATTCGACGCCTTGTTCCCGCCTTGGCATGGCGCGGAGTGTAGCGGCATGGCGCCACTGGGGATAAGGTTCGGCGCATGTTAACGATCGATCTGTCCGGGAAGCGGGCTTTCGTCGCGGGAGTCGCCGATGACGCCGGGTTTGGGTTTGCGATTGCGAAAGCGCTTGCGAGCGCTGGTGCTTCGGTGTGCGTCGGCACGTGGCCGCCAGCTTTGGGCATCTTCGAAACGCTTCTTCGGCGAGGGAAGCTCGACAAATCGCGCAGGCTTTCCGGAGGCGGAATGCTCGAGTTCGAGGCGATCTACCCTCTCGATGCCGAGTACGATTCCCTCGAAGAGGTGCCCGCAGAGCTACGAGCCGAGAAGCGCTACCGCGATCGCGGCGACTTCAGCATCGACGGTCTGGCCCAGCGGTTACGCGACGACTTCGGAGAGCCGTGTCTCGACATCGTGGTGCACAGTCTCGCGAATGGGCCCGAAGTTACCAAGCCACTCCTCGAAACGAGCCGCAAAGGGTATCTCGCAGCGGTCGGGGCCAGTGCGTACTCGTTCGTGTCGTTAGTGCAGCGGCTTCAGCCGCTCATGCGCGACGAGGGTTCCTTCTTGGCGCTTTCGTACCTGGCGAGTCAGGGCGTTGTCGCCGAGTACGGAGGCGGCATGGCGTCGGCAAAAGCGGCGCTCGAGAGCGACGCCCGCATGCTGGCGTTCGAGGTCGGACGCCGTTGGGGTCACCGGGTCAACGTGATTTCGGCGGGTCCCTACGCCTCTCGTGCGGCGACGGCGATCGGCTTCATTCACAAGATGATCAAGTACTACGAGCTCAATGCGCCACTTCGGGATGCGCTCCGCGGCGACGAGGTAGGTAACGCCGCAGCCTTCCTCTGCAGCTCGCTTGCAAGTGGAATCACGGGGACGGTCCTCTACGTCGACAAGGGCTATCACGCGATGGCCACCCCTGCCGACGTCGAAGGCTTGGTCGACAAGCTGACGGCCGACTAAGCGGCGACCATTTCGTGCTGAGCCGTCGGACGGATGCTCGAGGTTTCGGCTTCGACGTGCAAGGTCTCGGCCAGCGCTCGTTCGGTGCGCACGCGCTCCTGAAGCCAGGGCTCGAGGGCTCGCATCAGGGCACGCGCGGATGGGTGTCTCGCGGCAGGATTACGGCTCAGCAGCCTCGACAGAACACCGTCCATCTCGGGACACACGTTCGGTGACAGCAATGAGGCGCGCGGAGCATCCTCGCGGATGATGCGGCGAAGAACGGCGTTGACGTCGGTTCCGGTGAACGGGAGCCGACCGGTGAGCGCCTCGAACATCGTGATCCCCACCCCGAATAGGTCGGCGCGCGCATCGACGTAGGGGTTCCCGCTGGCCTGCTCGGGCGATGCATAACTCGGAGTGCCATACACGCGTCCTCGCTCCCGGGACCGTTCATCGGCAGGCGCGGTTTCGGCGGCGCAAACCCCGAAGTCGAGCAGGTGCACGTCGAGCTCGCCGTATGCGCCGCGATTCATCAAGATGTGCTCGGGTTTGATATCGCGGTGAACGTAGCCGTGTCGGTGCACGCTATGCAGAATCGACGCCAGACGCGCCATGACCACCGAGACTTGCCGGGCGTTGAGAGGGCCCAAGCGTCGGAGATAGGTCGCGAGGCTTTCCGACCGCATGTACTTCAACACCACGTACGGCGACTCATCGTCGAGGAATCCGTGGTCGATCACCGGGACGATGCCAGGATGAAACACTCGACGCGCGACTTCGACCTCTCGACGGACGCGCGCATTCAGGTCTGGATTTCCCGCGTATGCCGGACGCAGCATTTTGACGACGACCCGTTCGAGCGTGGCCAGGCGTTCGGCTTCGAAGACGATTCCCGTCCCTCCAATCCCGATCGCGTTCCCAACGCGGTAGCGGCCGTCCAAAATCCGCCCGCGTAGCTCGCTCCGCTCCGGCGACACCGACATGGCCCTACCTTCTGTCGAGGTCGATCACGGGTCAAAAAAAGCGCAAGGCCGACTGAGCGATCGCCGTTGGATGTCGCGTGAAGCCAAAGGGGGCACCCGGGGAGGTTGTGCGTGTCGGTATACGCCACACCGACATTCCCACATGCGTTGCACCGACGCGCGACTTTCGTGATGTGCTTCACAATTTTTGAGCGGACGGATTTCGATCTGCAACAACGACGCAACATCAGCCGATTCATCGTTGACAGCATCACCCCAGTTGGGTGTAGATCCCTCCTGCCGCACGATCAGCCCCAAAGAGGAGGCAGTCCCCACTGACCCGTGATTGGGGGCTGTCTCCCCTTTTTTTTGCGACTAACGCATGCTCCGGATCCTCGCGCGGCATCTCTAGAATAGGCTCTACCGTGCGGCACGAAACGCATCGATGGTTTCGCGTTCGTCGTAGCGATGCTGGTAGTCGGTCGCCCGCTTGAATGCGTCGCTGTCGACGACGATCGGATACTTCAAATGATCGATTGCGGCCGGCGGCAAGTTGGGAAGCGCCAGTCGGCGGAGCCCCAAGCGGACCAGGGTCGCCGGAACTGGAAATGGGCGCCCGCCAACTGCGCGTACGATGGCGGAAATCGGGACCGGTGACGGACCCGAAACGTTGTAAACCCCGTGAAGCTTGCGGCTGAGGGCAGTGACGATGGCCTCCGCCGCGTCCTCTTCGTGGATGAAGTGAATCAGCGGGTCAAAGCCCATCACGACCGGGACAGTCGAGCCCTTGAGGTAGGACCCAAGCGTCCCGTGTTTGCTTGGGCCGAGGGTGTACACGATCCGGAGCACGCACGTGGCAATCTCGGGGTAGCGCCACAGCGCGGACGACGCATACAGGTCGGCGGCTACTAGATCGGCGAGCTCCGGGAACGTATGCGCCGACATCGGAGGCTCGTCCTCGGTGTGATAAAGCGGTGAATCGGCAGCGGCGCCGTAGTACGTATGCCGGCCAACGAAGATCGCCTGCTTCACGCCATATTTGTGGCAGTGCTGAATGAACGCACGCGTTCCGTAGAGGTTCACCCGCATTCTGTCCGGGCTCTTGTGAACGAGGTGGGTGACCGTTGCCATGTGGATGGCGGCTTGGGGGCGGCGTGTTCGAAATACGTCCTCGGCCGTTCGCTTGCGAATGTCGTGCTCGTACATCTCGATCGACTCCGGAGCGTTCGGCCAGGGACGCCGATCGATGCCGATGACGTCATGCCCACGCTCGACGAGTCGCATTGCGACCAGCCGCCCCAAAGTCCCCGCAACCCCTGTGACCAAGACCTTCATTACAAGACGAGATCCGCTTCGGTGATCTTCTTCTCCCTCAGCTGACGCCCCTGTCGGATCAAGTCGCGAATCTTTTCTTTGACTTCCTCGACCATCGCTCCACAGACGTCGTCGCGTTCATGTCCTGAGCCTTCGAAGACCATCGGCTTTCCGTAGAGAAGCTGAAAGCGGGTCGGCTTCGGCACCAGCAAGCCCCACTTCGTGACGGGTACGTAGGGGACCCCGAGCAACCGACCTAGGGCCTTCAAGTTGGCCACCGTTGGGAGCGCCTCACCTCCACCGACGAAACCGAAAGGAATGATCGGGCTCTTGGTCTCGAGCGCCAGTCGCATGAACCCCGTGCCAAAGGTCACGAGGGTGTCGGCATCCTTTGCGAGCTTCGCCGTTCCGCGAGCACCCTCGGGAAACACGAGCAGGAGTCGGTCGTCGCGGAGCAATCGAATGGCTTGGTCCGGGTTTCCGGTGAACTGGCCGGTCCGGCTCATGAACTGAGAGGCACCAGCGAACTGATGGATGAATCTGTCGATCATCGAATGCGGGAGGCGTGGGGGCTCCGCATCGAGGAGCATCGAGCCCATCACCATCGCACCATCGATTGCAACACCGCCCGAATGATTGCCGACCAGAATCCCTCTTCCGCGGGGTGGCAGGTTCTCCAATCCGTAGACATCGACCTTGAAGTAGTGTCGGTAGAACCAGGAGAATACCGACATGAATCGAACCAGGTCCTTCTTGGAGATGCCGTAAGGGTCGAATCCGAACTTGTTGAACGAGAGGTCGAGCGAGTCGATACGCGCGGCCACTTCGGGATCGATGGGTAGAAGTTTGTCCAGCAAGGTTGCCTCAGCCCCGGACGGGGCCTCGATCTGTATGTGCAGAGCACCCAGAACGCAATCACTCGCTGCCGGACCTGCGGATCCCGAGCGCACGCATCTTCTTGTAGAGGTGGCTCCGCTCGAGGCCTAGATCGGCGGCGGTTTTGGTCACGTGCCCGTCCCGAAACTCGAGCGCTCGCTCGATCAGATCCCGCTCGGCGGCCTCCACCATCTCCCGGAGCGCCGTTTCCGGCCGAAAATAGGAGCCGCCTGGCTCTCCAGTCCCGCTCGGAAGCACGGCCCGCGCGTGGGCTTCGCTGATCATGTAGTCCGGGGTCAGGATAACGAGGCGCTCGACGAGATTGCGGAGCTCACGAACGTTGCCTGGATACGGATAGCCCTCGAGCACCCGTATGGCTTCCGGTGCGATCACCTTTTCAGGCCTATCGTGCACTTCACACGCGAGGGCGAGGAAGTGCTTGGTCAGCAGCGGTACGTCCGCGATGCGTTCCCTGAGCGCCGGGATCTGTAGAGGCAGAACGTTGAGCCGATCGAACAGGTCCGGCCGAAACCGCCCGGCTTCGATTTCCGCTTGAAGAGACTTGTTGGTCGCTGCCACGACACGCACGTCGACCTCGATCGGCGCGCTACCTCCCACACGCTCGATCTCGCCTTCTTGCAGGACCCGAAGGAGCTTCGCCTGCATTTGAGCCGGCATGTCTCCCACCTCGTCCAAGAAGAGGGTGCCTCCGCTTGCCCGCTCGAACTTCCCACGACGCTGCTTGGTGGCCCCGGTGAACGCCCCAGCCTCGTGGCCGAACAGCTCACTTTCGATCAGCCCCTCCGGAACTGCCGCGCAATTGAGCTTCTCGAGGGCCCGGTTTGCGCGCGAGGAAGCCGCGTGAATGGCTGACGCAACCAGCTCTTTACCGGTCCCGCGCTCCCCGAAAATCAGGACGGAAGCATTGGAGTTGCCGGCGAGCTCTATCCGTTCTCTGAGCTTCGACATGGCCGGGCTTTGCCCGAGGAGTGAGGCTCCGAAGTCGTAGCGTCGCCGAAGCTCGCGATTCTCGCGCTGCAGCTCGTGGATCTCGAGACTTCGCTTGAGCGACAGAAGGAGGCGGTCGCTTCCAATCGGCTTCTCGATGAAATCGTCCGCGCCACGTCTGATCGCCTCCATCGCGGTTTCGATGGTGGCGTGTCCGCTCATCATGATCACCGGCGTTGGGATGCCGCGCTTGCCGAGCTCTGCCAGAAGGGCGAGCCCGTCCATGCCAGGTAGTTGGACATCGAGCAAAATCGCATCGAAGGTCTCCTTGGCCAGTTTTTCGAGCGCGATCTCGGCGCTTCCTGCGACTTCCACCGCGTAGCCTTCGAGCCCCAGCGCACGAGATACCGTGGTCAGGATGTTCTGTTCGTCGTCGACGACGAGAATCGTCGCGGCCGCCATAGGCTACGCTAGCACACCGCAGCGTGGGCTCAGGAGCCCGTCCCGCCGCCCTGCTTCTTCACCGGCATCGAGCGAACTTTGGTCTCGGAGACGCGTTGATTGGCCCCCAGCCATGGTGTCAGCGTCTCGGTCGATTCGGGGCGGGAGTAGAGATAGCCCTGTGCGATGTCGCAGCCATGGTGACGCATGTATTCGAGCTGTTCCTCGGTTTCCACGCCCTCGGCGATGACCTCCAAGCCGAGATTCTGCGCGAGGCCGATGATCATGTTGGAGATCGGGCCACCCCGCCCGTGCGACCCGACGCTCTGCACGAAGTTCTTGTCGATCTTGAGGGCATTGAGCGGAAATTCGTGGAGATACATCAGTGACGAGTAACCGGTGCCGAAGTCGTCGATCGCGATACGAACACCCACGTCTCGGATCTCGCGAAGAAGGCTACTTGCCATGGCCGCGTCGGACATCAGTGAGCTCTCCGTGACCTCGAGCTCGAGGAACTCGGGAGGGAGCTTCGTTTCGCTGAGCGCGTTGCGAACCTTGTCGATGAACATCGGGTCTTCAAACTGCTGGGCCGATACATTCACCCCGACCCGCATCGGCTCGACATCCATCTTGTGCCAACGCTGCAGCTGCTCACAAGCGGTCATCAGGACCCACTCCCCCGCTTGTTGGATCAACCCAAACTCCTCGAGACCCGAAATGAAGTGATAGGGCGTCAAGAGGCCCCGGGTGGGGTGCATCCAGCGGATCAATGCTTCGACGCCGATGACGCGTCCCGTTCGGAGGCAGAGCTGTGGCTGATACACCAGGTGGAATTCGTGCTTGTCGACGGCGCGACGCAGGGCCCATGCGAGCGCATGCCGCGATTGCGCCTCTTCTTGCATGGCGCTCGCAAAGAACTGATATCGTCCACGCCCGGACGATTTGGCCCGGTACATCGCGAGGTCTGCAGCCCGCAAGAGCTCGGACAGATCGTTTCCGTTGTCCGGGTACATCGCAATTCCTATGCTGCTCGAGCTGGTAACCTCGTTGCCATCGATGCTTCTGACCTCTTGGAGACTTTCGATGATCCGCTCGACCACCGGCAAGACCTCCTTCGCTTCGCTGACCCCTTCGAGGATCACTGCAAATTCGTCGCCGCCGAGACGAGCGACTGTATCTTGCTCACGCACGCTGGCCCGGATGCGCCTCGCGGCTTCGACGAGAAGCTTGTCGCCGATCTCGTGTCCGAGCATGTCGTTGATTTCTTTGAAGCGGTCCATGTCGAGAATCAAAGTCGCCACCCCGGTGCCGCTCCTCGTGGCTCGCCTCAACGCCCGATCGACCCGCTCGCGAAGCAGGGTCCGGTTTGGCAGGGACGTCAGCTGGTCGTACTGCGCAAGCCGCACGAGCTCAAGCTCGGTGCGTTTACGCTCGACCGCATACCGAATGACTCGATGAAGATTTGCTCCGTCGATGTGACCCTTGACGAGATAGTCCTGGGCGCCCGCCTTCACCGAACGAAGGGATATCGCCTCGTCTTCCCAGGCGCTGACGATGACCAGCGGGATGTCGGGATAGGAAGTTTGTAGGCTGGCCACGGTTTGGGTACCGCGCGAGTCCGGCAGGTTGAGGTCGGCGAGAATCACGTCCGGCGCGAGCTCCTCGGCAGAAAGCACGGCATCGTTCAGAGTTCGCACGTGCGTGATCCGATAATAGGCGTCGGTGATCCTGCGCAAGAGTCTTCGGACGAGCTGGGCGTCGATGAGGTTATCCTCCACGAGGAGGACTTCCCGGACCTCAGCTTGCTTCTCGTCCCGGTCGCCCAGCATTCGATTTCACCCGCTAAAAATACGTTACCAACGCTCTATTACAGTGCTATGGTTTATGAGGGGCGTCAAGGGTGATTCAGCCCCTAAGGGTTGCGTGCTAGCGGGCAAGGCAGAAATCTCTTCGGTTTCCAGCAGGAGGCGCATTCGGGTCCTCATCGCCTCGGGTGATCCAGAACGGATCATGCTGGTGCGGGAAAGCCTTCACGCGTGGCCCGAAACAGTGGTCTGCCGCGTGGCGGTCAATGTGGACGACACCGTGACCCATCTCGATAGCCACGCGCCCCACATCATTTGCTGGGATACCGGGCTTGGTCCTGAGCCTCCGGCGGCGGCCAGCGGGGTCTGCGTCCTGTTGCTTGAGGCGGAGGCCTGCCGGCTACCGACCGAGCCGTCCCGAGAGATGGCGCTACCGATCGCTTACGTCGTCGGGCTTCAACGCTCGATCAACCGCGAGTACGAGCTCCGACGCGCGCTCGTGCAGCTTCGCGACGCACATGGCTCCGAAACGCAAAGCCGCCTGCTCTTGGCGCGCGCCACCGACGGGATCGTCGTCGTCGATGGCTCCGGGGCTGTCGTCTTTGCAAACCCCGCGGCACGCGGGTTGCTAGGCGTCGAGAGCACCGCCGCCGTCCATCCGATCTTCGAGGCAAAGATGCCCGAAAAAGGAAAGCCGGCCGTCTACGAGGTGGAGCTCGCCAGCGGTGCCGCGTCCTCGGTGACCGGCACCGCGATCGCATCGATGTGGGATGGACAGGAGGCGACGATCGTCCAACTCCAGCCAACGCTCAGACCGAGCGTGCCGCCTCTCGTTGGACCTCGGGTGCCCGAGGATCGCCTTCGCGCGATCGGACGACTGGCCGCAGGTCTCGCCCACGAGGTGAACAACCCTCTGACCTTCGTTCTCGCCAACCTCGAGAGCCTTCGCGAATCACACCAGGCCATCCGGCGGTTCGTGCGCAAGCTCCGAGTCGACTTGGCCCACGATGGAGAGATCAGCCCGAAGGCCTTCGAGCAATTGATCAAAGAGGCCAATCTCGAGGAAGTCATCGACGACGCTGCTGAGATGTTGACCGACTGCAACAAGGGCATGCACCGCATTCAGGACATCGCCCGTAGCTTGGGGACGTTCTCCAGGGCCGATGACGAGCAGGCCGAGCTCGTCGACCTGACGCGTGTCGTGGATGACGCCTGCTCGATGGTGTTCAACCAGATTCGCTACCGTGCCCGGCTCGTGAAGCGATCCGAGCCGATCCCCATGGTCGCCGCCTATCCCGGCCGAGTCGCGCAGGCGCTGGTCAACATGCTCACCAATGCCGTGGAGGCGATCGACGGCGGCGCTTATGAGAAGCACCGGATCGTGGTCTCGACGCGCCTGGAGAACGACCACGTGATCATCGGCGTCAGCGACACGGGTGTGGGGATCGACGACGGAGATCAGGCACGGATCTTCACTCCTGGATTCACCACCAAGGCGCACGACGGAGGAATGGGTCTCGGACTCTCGCTCTGCAAGCGGGTTGCCGAGGAGCACGGCGGGCGGCTAGAAGCTCATCGCCTGCCGGATCAGGGCACGCGCTTCGAGCTCATCATTCCGGCCGACACCGGACTTCAGCCCGTAGAACGAAAGCGCGAGAGCCGGCCGATCTCCGAGGCGCCAGCTACCCGTCCGCGAATCTTGATCATCGACGACGACGCCATGGTGCTCTCGGCGCTTCGGCGCCGGCTTCGGCGGCGATACGAGCCCGTGACGGTCCTCGGAGGGGTGGAGGCGTTGGCTCTTCTCGCAGAGGACTCGAGCTTCGACGCGATCATCTGTGACCTGATGATGCCTGAGGTCGACGGAAAGTCGTTCTACGACACCATTCGGCAGAGGCATCCCAAGTTGGTCGACCGCGTCGTGTTCATGAGCGGTGGCGCCTTCACGCCCCGGCTTCGAAAGTTCGCCGCCTCCGTGTCAAACCCCGTGATGCAAAAACCAGTGACACGCGAGCACCTCGAATCCATGCTTGCCTCGATTCGCGAAGAAGTGAAGGACGACTGACGCACTCACGAGTTGCGCAACCCGAGCTCCTTCATCTTGTTTTGAAGGCTCTTTCGGGAGATCTTGAGCAACCGAGCAGTGTGGGTGACGTTGCCGCCGGTGCGTTCGAGAGCCCTAGAGATGAACTCGCGCTCGAGCTTGAGCGTCGCCTCCCGTACGGCTTCCTTCAACCCGGTCTCGCCCGGTGCGACGTCGAGCCCCGTCCCCGAGGGCATCATGGCGTCGCCGTCCGCGTCGCGCACTTCTTGGGTCAGATACTGGGCGCCCACCTCGCCGTCCTCAGCAAAGATCATGCAACGCTCGACGACGTTTTCGAGCTCCCTGATGTTTCCTGGCCAGTCGTGGCGAAGAAGACTCCGGAGCGCGTCGTCGTCAAAGCCCGTCACCGATCGATCGAGCTTTCTGTTGAACTGCCGCACGAAGTGATCGAGGAGCAGCGGGATGTCGCTCGGCCTTGCGCGAAGGGGAGGCAGGTGCACGTGGACGACGTTGAGTCGATAGTAGAGGTCTTCTCGAAATCTCCCTTCGGCGATCTGCTCCTTCAAATCACGGTTGGTTGCCGCGATGAGGCGGGAATCGACGGTGATCGTCTTGATGCCACCGACGCGCTCGAACTCCTGCTCCTGGATCGCTCGCAGAAGCTTCACCTGCATGCTGACCGGGATCTCGGCGATCTCGTCGAGGAAAAGGGTGCCGCCGTTGGCGAGCTCGAAGCGTCCAGGCTTACTGGTGACGGCCCCCGTGAATGCACCCTTCTCGTAGCCAAAGAGCTCGCTTTCCAACAGGTCGGGCGGGATGGCCGCACAGTTGACGCTGACGAAGGGCTTGTCTTTGCGGGCGCTGTTCTCATGAAGTGCGCGCGCGATGAGCTCCTTTCCCGTACCGCTCTCACCGGTGATCAGGACGGTGCTCGGCGTGTCTGCCACCTTCTCGATGACGTCGTAGACCTCCCTCATCGGCGGCGATTGGCCGATGATGCGATACCGCCCACGCTCGTTCGGGTCGCCACTCACGTGTGCCTGCGAGAGCTCTCGAGTCCGCGCGGCCTTGTGAACGACGTTTCGAAATTCGGTTTGATCGAAGGGCTTCGTGACGTAGTCGAATGCACCTAGCTTCAGGGCCTCGACCGCCGTATCCACCGTGCCGTGAGCGGTGATCATGATGACCGGCAACCGCGGGAATCGCGAGCTGACTGCCTCGAGCACACGCATCCCATCGAGCTTCGGCATCCGTAAGTCGGTGATCAGAACGTCGATGTGGTGCTCATCGAGTGCACGAAGGACCGATTCGCCGTCCGCGACGGTATGGACCTCGTATCCGTCGTGCTGAAGCTGCGCCTTCAGCACCCGGCGCAGGTTGTCCTCGTCGTCTGCGACCAGGACTTGCTTCGTTTCGGTCACGGGCGGAGTGTAGCTCCGCCCATGACGGTGTACAGACTAGTTCGCGGCAAGTCGTTGCTTCGCGGCCCGAATGACCGTTGCTCGGTTCTTCCCTGCCTGCTCGTAGTCGAGCAATGCTGTCGCCTGCCTCCCGGAGAGTCGCTGAATACGTTCGACGACATCTTTCGCGGTCAGCCGGTCGTAGTTGCGAATCGGGACGTGCCCGGTCTTGCGCGTCGGCCTTCTCTTGGCCGGGGTCGTGGCCCGGGAGGCCCGCTTCCTGACCTGGGTCGCTTGTTGGAGTCGTTGATCGACGAGGCCCTGTGCGCCGCCCAGCAGATCGTGGGTCGCACGGAGGACGCTCGTCTGAAGAGCGGCCGGTCGAAGTGCTTCCCTAGCAACGGTCGCACGGTCTTCGACGCCGCTCACCTGTGTCCTCAGGGCCAGCAGGTACGCATCTCGGGTCTTGATCGCCAGGTTGCGCCAGTTGACGGCCTCCTTCCGGAAAGCACGCTGCAGAGTGCCCGCGGAGCGTCCGGTCGTGGCGGCCAGCTTCTGGGTCGCAGCAGTGATCTCATCGCCGAAAGCAACGCTTGCCGCACGGGCTTCTGAGACGAATACCCCCCCAGAATGCCGGGTTTGTTCAATAAAGAGCAGGCTTTGCCGCTTGAGGCGTCTGCCGCTCAGCACGAGTTGATCGGTGTGAGTCATGATTTTTTTTCCTCTTTGGATGACGCGCTGCGTTATCCGCCGGTACCATAGCCACGAACCAGTCGGAGTCAAATCGCCCGCGAAACCATGAACCTTCTGGCGAGTTGCATTAGACTTTAGGGCTAGTGAGTGGGCATTTCCGAACGCTGGTCGTCGAAGACTCGAGCTCCATGCGGAGCCTCTTGTGCGAGCTATTGCGTGAGCGAAATTACGATGTCGTGGCGGTGGAGACGGCCGAAGAGGGTCTGGCCGCGCATCGGGCAACCCCGTTCGAGCTCATGCTTGTCGACTGGACCCTCCCTGGGATGTCGGGGTTAGACCTGTGCCGCGCCGTCCGCGCGCGCGAGGGTGGCGAGGACGTGGTGATCCTCGTGATCACGGGCCGCAATCGAGCCGAGGACCTGAACACCGTGCTCGACGCGGGAGCCTCGGACTACCTTTCGAAACCAATCGACGCTGAAATCCTCGGTACCCGTCTGCTGATCGCCGAGCGCGCAATCCGCGACAGTGCCCGACGTGCCCTCGAACGCAAGGATATGCAGTCGCGGCTGGTGTTTGCCGACCGCATGGCCTCGGTCGGTACCTTGGCGGCTGGCGTCGCCCACGAGCTCAACAACCCGCTGATGTACGTCCTGTCGAACCTCCATTTGACCCGGGAGGAGCTCGAAGTCCCGAGCGACGGCGCCTGGCTCGACCGAGCCAAGCAGCAGGTCGACGAGGCGATTCACGGCGCGGTTCGCATGCAGAACGTCGTACGAGATCTCAAAACGTTTTCGCGCGTCGACGACGAGCAACGCGGCAACGTCGACGTGCGGGGAGTGCTAGAGTCGTCGATCAACATGTGCTGGAATCAGATCCGTCACCGCGCGACCCTGAAGCGCGATTTCGAGCCAACGCCACTGGTCGAGGTCAACGAGTCGCGTCTCGGCCAAGTGTTTTTGAACCTGCTGATCAACGCTTCTCAAGCGATGCCGGAACGGTCCGTCAAGACCAACGTGATCGTCGTGCGGACGTATACCAACTCGGATGGATGGGCCGTCATCGAGGTGATCGACAACGGAACCGGGATTGCCCCGGAGACCCGGGGCCACATTTTCGATCCATTCTTCACCACCAAGGGGGTTGCGGAGGGCACCGGCCTTGGCCTCTCGATCTGCCGCAACATCATTCAAAGCGCGGGTGGCTCGATCGACGCAGACAGCCAGGTCGACCGTGGGACGACGTTCAGGGTCAAGCTCCCGCCATCGAAACGCTCCTACATTCCGCTCGTTCCTCAAGCGCCGCCCTTGGTACATGCTGGGGCTCGTGCCCGGGTCGTCGTCGTCGACGATGAGCCGCTCGTGGGGCGATCGATACGACGCGCGCTCCGCCATCACGACGTCCGGGTGTTTTCGAGCGGCAAAGAAGCGATCGATGCTCTTTGCTCCGCCGAGCCCTGCGACGTCGTTTTTTGCGACCTGATGATGCCGGAAGTGAGTGGGATGGAGGTATTTGGAAGGGTCTCCGAGCGCCGCCCCGAGATCGCCTCACGTTTCGTATTCATGACCGGCGGAGCTTTCACCCCTCAGGCGCGAGAGTTCCTGAAGCAGACACATATGGTCTGCCTCGAGAAACCCTTCGAGCTTCATCAGATCCGAGATCTGGTCAGAGAGCGCGCGGAGCCGGCCGTCGGCTGAGACGCTGTAACGACGCAGTTGCGCCCACGATCCTTGGCCTCGTAGAGGGCGTTGTCTGCACGTGCCAAGAGGTCGGCGCCCGTCTCATCCGAATGAAGCGAAGCAACCCCGACGCTCACCGTGAGCGCGCCCTCCGGCTGTTCCTCGCCGCCTGGGAATGCAGTGCTCTCGACCATCGAGCGAAGCTTCTCGCCAACTTTGGTCGCGATGGCGGCATTGGTGCGTGGCAACAAGACGACGAACTCCTCGCCGCCGATGCGCGCGATCGTGTCGATGCGCCGCAGGTTTCGCGTCATCAGCCCCGCCAGCTTTCGAAGAGCCGCATCGCCCGTCGGGTGACCATGTCGGTCGTTGAGCGCCTTGAAGTAGTCGATATCGATCGCAAGAACGCTGACGGCCTCGCCAAAACGCTGGGCGCGGTGAAGCTCGTCTTCGAGGCGAATCCGAAGCAGTCGTCGGTTCCCGAGCCCCGTGAGGTCGTCGTGCTGCGACCCCCGCCGGAGCTCGTCAAAGAGCTGGGTGTGGCGAATCGCGAGGCCCAATTGGTCGGAAATCGCAGCGAGAAGACCGGTCTCGAGCTCGGAGAACGCGCTCGTCTCGGACCGTGTGACCGCGAGAACGCCGGTCGTGGTGCCGCGGTGAATGACCGGCAGGATTGCCATCGACCCGCGCTGCTCGATCGGCTCCCACAACGAGCTTTCCGAGAGCGCTTCCAAGTCGTCGACTACGACGATCTCGCCTGTCTTCGCAGCCTTCCCAAGAGGCTGCTCGTCAAAGAGCACGATCCGTTCGAGGAGCTCGCCTGGCTTTTCGAAGCCATGTGCCGCTCGCAGCGTGAGCCGCTGGGTCTTTGCATCGACGAGAAACAACATACACTCCCGGAGCTTCAGCGCTTCGCCGAGCCGGGTGGCGATCTCGGCCAAGACGGAATCGAGCTCTCGCTCTGAAGCGCTGGCGCGAACGATGTCGAAGAGGAGCGCACGCTCGCGAAGTCGCTGCTCGAGCTCGGCGGTTTTTTCGCCGAGGGCCCTCTTGAGAGCCAGCTCTTCGCGCGTGCTGCGCAGCTCTTGGTCCTGCTCGATCATTTGAACCTCGAGCGAGGTGAGGTTGGCCAGAAGCGCGTTGACGGCCCGTCCGATTTCGCCAATCTCGTCCCCTCCCAAGTCAGGCAGTCGCTGCAGGCTCCGTTCCCGCGCGTACACATCCAAGACTCGAACGACGCGGGCGATGCGACGGCTGACCGCGAATTGCACGTAGAAGCGCGTCAGCATTCCGGCGGTCAGCGTCGCGCCCGCGGTGATCCAGACGAAGACTGGGAGGCGCACGTCGATACCCGCCGAACGCAATGCAAACCAGCCAGCGCCGGACAAGATCAGCGACAGCGCTGATGCTTGAAAGCCGGCACGGAGGGCGAGTCTTCGGCGCGAGGCCCCGGGCATCTATTCACGCTACGCAGTACACTCGTTCAGTCAAGTGTCTAACAAGCGCTTCTCGGGGACGACCCAACCCTCGAGCCCCGGGTCTGGTGGCGATGGGTGGACTCGAACCACCGACCTAGCGCGTATGAAACGCCCGCTCTAACCACCTGAGCTACATCGCCAGAGGGGCGCGAGTATAGGCGTGGGCGCGTACCGTGCAATGTGGACTCTTGTGGATGAAAGTACGCGCTTGGCAGGAAAGCTCGCTTGGTTTATGCGAGCACGTGGTGAATCGAACAATTGTCGCTTTCTACGTTGCCGTCTCGTTTGGCCTGATGACGGTGTCGGGCGCGCTGGCCCAGTCCGGCTGGGGGAAGCCCCTCGAACCCAAGTCGCCCAAGGCACAACCGGTCCCAGCTTCGGAGCCCTCGCCGGCACCAGAGCTCGCCCCGGAGCCAGCGGAGTCGAAGCGCACCGAGCCGAATCCAGATTGGGCCGACGCGCCGCCGACCGAATACGAGCAACGGGCCGCGGACAATCCTGATTGGATCGAGGAGGACGAAGCGCCGCCCGTCGGTGCCCAACGCGACAACGCGTCGGGGAGCTACGACATTCGATACGCCAATCGCAGCCTCACGATGCCCCGGGGCATGATGCGGGGCACCTTCGACGCGGTAACCGGGCGCAGGCAGGAGGTGCAAGGGATGTTCGAACCGTTCGGGCCCACCGGGACCATCTCCACCCTGAACCTAGGTGCCGCGCTCACGATCGCGACCGACTTCGAGGTCGGTTTCTCCCGCTATCGCATGGGTAGCTATCCTCCGGCCAGCCTCTTTCCGGACTATGGGTTTGGTGGCGCGGGGCTCATCTCGATGATCTTGGCGCCCGACGTGAAGTTTGGGGACATGCCTTTCTACGCACGCTTCCAACCGCTCAACAATGGTGTTTCTCAGATCGCGATCGACGCGGTGGTTCGAATTCCGACCCGCACCGAGGTTGGCTTTCTGATGGGAGTCCCGATGCGTTTCGTCGCGAAAGAGCATTACGCGTTCGACACCGGGATCGATTTCAGCGTCGACAACAACCCGAACGGTCCGTCGCTTTGGTCGCTCACCATTCCGTTTGGTCTTGTCGCCAACGTGACCGATCAAGCGTTCGTGAAGCTCGACTCGGGTATGCACTTCTTCGATTTGAGCCAGGTCATTCGCACCGCGACTTCGGGGCTGATCGACGGACCTTTTTACTTTTTCCCGTTGGGCGTTGGTGGTGGTTATGCACTCGAGGCCGGAAGCACGATGATCGATGTTCTTGCGAGCTTCAGGTTTCCTACGCTTTACGGGTTCACCAGCTCGGCCTCGGAGGTCAACGCTGAAACCTGGGCGGTAGCCATCGGTTTCAACATTTACTCTCCCGTCCTCTTCAAGGGCAGCGCGCTCTGATGATCTATGAGCTCGACCAAAAGAGAGTACGCATCGAGGGCGAGGTCTTCGTGGCGGACTCGGCCGACATCATCGGCTCGGTCGTGCTCAAGAACAAATCGAGCGTATGGTTCAACGCGGTCGTGCGCGGTGACTCCGACGAGATCATCATCGGCCAAGAGAGTAATGTACAGGATGGCGCCTTGTTGCACACCGACCCTGGCATTCCGCTGACCTTGGGCCGCGGTGTGACGGTGGGGCACCACGCGGTCGTGCACGGTTGCCAGGTGGGGGATTACAGCTTGATCGGCATCAACGCGGTCGTCCTGAACAACGCCACAATCGGCAAGTACTGTACGATTGGCGCGAATGCGCTCGTGACCCAGGGCCAAGAAATTCCCGATTATTCCGTAGTCTTGGGCTCGCCTGGGAAGATCGTCCGGCAGCTCGACCCAAGCAAGCGCGAGGGGCTGGAAAAGAGCGCCGCAGGATACGTCGAGCGCGCGCGACGCTACTTGAAGGCACTCCATCCCGACATCCGCTTCTCCTAGGCGCTCGCGTGGGGGTCACAGTCGCTCGAACCGTGTCAGCAGCCTTGTCTCGCCGACCTCTTCGCAGAGTGCTTCGAGGGCGGGGCGGTCGGGACCGCGCCACTTCATGTCGTCTAGCGATTCTCCGATCGGCACGTCGAGTCTCAAAGTCGCGAGCTCTCGATAGAGGCGCGCTTCGTCGCGCATCGCGTTCAGATTCTTCGAGAGCACTGCCGCGCCCCGAACCTTGACCCCCCACGCCTCGTGATCGATCGGAATGTCCTCGAGGTGACCGAACTTGGCGAGCACGGCTGCCGTGCTCTTGGCCCCCCAACGGGGGATGCCGGGGATGCCGTCCGCGCTGTCGCCCACCAGCGCGAGATAGTCGGGGATCGAGTCGGGGAGCAGGCCGAACTTCTCTTCAACCCCGCGCTCGTCGAGCAAGATCTTCCGCCGACGATCGAGGGTAACGACACGGCTACCCCGAACGCATTGGCACAGGTCCTTGTCGGGCGAGCAGATCACGACTTGTTCGACGCCGGGGGCGTCGCCGAACCTCGCCGCCGCCGTCGCCAGCGCATCGTCTGCTTCGAACTCGACCATCGGCCAAGTGACGATCCCGAGCGCCTGGCTCGCACGCTCCGCAAGGGAGAATTGCCCATACAAGGCCGGGTCCAGGTCCTCGCCGGTTTTGTAGCCGTCGAACAGGTCATTGCGAAACGACTCGACCGTGTGGTCAAACGCGCAACCCACGTGCGTCACCTCCGAGTCTCGAAGGAGGGCCGCCATCGACCGGAGGAAGCCGCGGGTCGCCCCGACCTCCATTCCGCTCGGTGAGGTCGCTTCGGGTGCTCCGAACCACGCACGAAAGAGCTCGTAGGTTCCGTCGACGAGGTGGACCTTCATCGCCCGGTCTTACCCCAACTCGCCGCCTCAGCACGGGCGGCAGGGAGAACGATCGGCATTTCGAATACTTGTGAAACGATCTTCTAGGCTCGAGCGACCCTGAATCGAGAGGAGACGCGGGACGTCGCACGATCGCCGCGGCCTTGACACTCGGGTGTCGATACCACCAAATATCGCGTCTTTTTTGCGAGGGCACCCCCATATCTTGTACCTTGTAGGTTATGACCATACATAGAGTGTAACCTAATGCGGCTGCCGATCAGCCTCTGTCCAGCGGGGCCTGAGCCTCGGAGAATCGCCGGCGATCACCCTTCACAACTGCGCGAAATCATGAATGAAACGAAGAAAAAGCAAACGGTCGAACATTTGTGCTTGACTGTGTCCTGTCGGGGGGGCTACTCCGCAGGCTCGTCCCCTAGCGGTTGTGGTGGCAAGGAGGCTGCCAGCGCAATCCCTTGTGGGATCATTGTGGATAGGGCGTGGATCACCTGGGGACGGTGGGTGGACAGCGTTCAGTGGTGAAGTGCGTCTGGTTGGAGGTATGCTGTGGCACTAGAAACTAGGGGAATGACGAGCAATTTACAGATCGAAGGCGCCCGAAGGGCGGAGGTGTCGCAGAAGGCAGGCGGCTTATCGGTCGAACGGCAGCTCACTAAGCCTGACGAAAACCCGCTCGAAACCGTCGAGTATGTTTTGCGCGACAGCCAGATCACCAACTCGGATGGTTCGGTCGTCTTCGAGCTCAAAGGTGCACAGGTCCCCGAAGGCTGGAGTCAGCTCGCGACCGACATCGCGGTTTCGAAGTATTTCCGGAAGGCCGGGATCCACGGCGACAAGAAACGCGGCGAAAAGAGCGTTCGCGAGCTGGTGTATAGGGTCGCCCACTCCATACGAGAAGCCGGCGAGGTGCTTGGGGGGTACTTTGCCGATGAAGAGGCCGCCGAGACATTCGAAGCCGAGCTCTCGCATCTATTGATCCACCAAAAGGCCGCGTTCAACTCACCGGTTTGGTTCAACTGCGGCCTCTACCAGCGTTACGGTATCGAGGGGTCCGGTGGAAACTACGCGTGGCACCCCGAGCAGGACGTCATCCTCCAAACCGACACGGCGTATGAGCATCCACAGTGCTCCGCGTGTTTCATCCAGGCGGTCGACGACGATCTCATGGCGATCTACGACCTCATCAAGAACGAAGCCCGCCTCTTCAAGTACGGCTCCGGCACCGGCACTAACTTCTCCAAGATTCGCGGCAAGCAAGAGAAGCTCTCCGGTGGCGGCACGTCGAGCGGTCTGATGAGCTTCCTCGAGGTGCTCGACCGTGCGGCGGGTGCGACCAAGTCCGGAGGGACGACCCGCCGGGCAGCCAAGATGGTCTGCCTCGACATGGACCACCCCGAGATCGTCGACTTCATCGAGTGGAAAGTCCGTGAGGAAAAGAAGGCGCGAGCGCTGATTGAAGCCGGGTACGAGGCCGATTTCAACGGCGAGGCTTATCACACCATCTCCGGTCAGAACTCGAACAACTCGCTTCGCGTCACCGACGAGTTCATGAAGGCGCTCGAGACCGACGGTGAGTGGAAAACCACTTTCAGGACCACGGGAGAGGTTTGCGACACGTACCGGGCGCGAGACCTCTGGCGGAAGATCGCCCAGGCCGCATGGGGCTGCGCCGACCCCGGCGTTCAGTACGACACCACGATCAACGACTGGCACACCTGTCCAAATACCGACCGGATCAACGCTTCGAATCCGTGCTCGGAATACATGTTCCTCGACAATTCAGCCTGCAACCTCGCGTCGATCAATCTTTCGAAGTTCCTCGATCAAGAAGGCGAGTTCGACATCGAAGGTTACCGCCAGGCAATTCGTGTGTTGATCATCGCGATGGACATCTTGGTCGACTACGCGAGCTATCCAACTCAGCCCATCGCCAAGAACAGCCACGACTACAGGCCGCTTGGGCTCGGCTACGCAAACCTCGGCACGCTCTTGATGCAACTCGGCATCCCATACGACAGCGACGAAGGGCGGACGATCTGTGCGGCGCTGACTTCGATTCTCTGCGGTCATGCCTACGCGACATCGGCTGAGCTCGCAGCGACAAAAGGGCCCTTTGCGGGGTTCCAGCGGAACCGGCAGCCGATGCTGCGGGTGATGGGAAAGCATCGGGAGGCGGCTTATCGCGTCAACGAAGTAGGCGGGCCAGGCATGACCAATGGAGAACCGACCGCATGCCCACCGGAGCTCATCCATGCCGCCCACGAGGACTGGGATCTCGCGTGCAGACTCGGGGAGATGTACGGCTATCGGAACTCGCAGACGACCGTGCTCGCACCGACCGGAACGATCGGGCTCTTGATGGATTGCGACACGACCGGCATCGAGCCGGACTTCGCACTCGTCAAATTCAAGAAGCTTGCCGGCGGTGGCTACTTCAAGATCGTCAATCAGAGCGTCCCGAACGCGCTCGCGCGGCTCGGATACACCGCCGCACAGGTGGCAGACATCGTGTCGTACGTAACCGGTACCAACACTTTTACCGGCGCGCCGCACTTCGGTCGCAAGGCGCTTCTCGACAAAGGCGTCACCGAGCGTGAGCTTGAGAAGGCAGAGAGCGCACTTCGCGGCGTGTTCGACGTTGGATCGGCACTGGCGCCTTGGGTGATCGGAACCGAGGCCTACGACCGGCTCGAAATCCCGTCCGACGTCTACAACAAGCCAGGCTTTCACCTGCTTCGATACTGGGGGGTTTCCGACAAACAGATCGGCGAGATCAACGACGTGGTCATCGGCCGCATGACCGTCGAGGGCGCACCGCATCTTCGAGCCGAGCACCTACCGGTGTTCGATTGTGCCAACCGTTGCGGCAAGATCGGCGAGCGGTTCATCGAGCCGATGGCCCACGTCCACATGATGGCAGCAGCGCAGCCGTTTCTCTCCGGTGCGATCTCGAAGACGGTCAACCTTCCGGCAGACTCGACGGTCGAGGACGTCGAGCAGATCTATAAAGAAGGCTGGAAACTCGGGCTCAAGGCCATTGCGCTTTACCGCGATGGGTCGAAGTCATCGCAGCCGCTCAACACCTCAGACAACACGAATGACCAAGAAGAATCGAACGATGTGGCTCAGGCCCTCGAAGGCCCGGTGCGCGAATGGCTGACGCCCCCGCCGACCCGCAGACATCGGCTCCCGCAAAAGCGTCGTGGCTTCACGCAGGAAGCGCGAATCGGTGGTCACAAAGTGTTCTTGCGGACGGGCGAGTACGAAGACGGCTCTCTTGGTGAGATTTTCATCGACATGCACAAGGAGGGAGCGGCGTTCCGTTCGTTGATGAACTGCTTCGCGATCAGTGTGTCGATGGGTTTACAGCACGGCGTTCCGCTCGATGCATACGTCAGGCAGTTCACGTTCACGCGGTTTGAGCCGCAAGGGATCGTCGAGGGTCATCCGAACATCAAGTTCTCTACGTCGATCATCGACTATGTTTTCCGCGTGCTCGGGGTCGAGTACCTGAAGCAGTACGACTTCGCTCAGGTGCCCCCGAAAGAAGAGCAAGAAGAGCTCCAGAACCCAACCGACGTTGCGGCGGTGCAGCGCCTCGAGGGCTCCTCACCAAGCGAGCCTCCTCCGGAGATCGAGCCTGCCGAGCAGGTCACGTTCGGGTTCGACGATAAGGCCGCCGCCCAACCCAGTCCTCTCGACCAACAACTCGGCGAAATGATGGGCGACGCCCCGATGTGCGACAAGTGCGGGCACATCACGGTGCGAAACGGGGCTTGTTACAAGTGCCTAAACTGCGGCAACTCCATGGGCTGCTCCTGACGGGCCGATCCACCGCCATCTGTCGGCTTTCGTCCTCGGGCCTTCGCTGCGAAATACGTTTCAGCGCTCGCCGACCGACGCACCTGAGCCTCGTCAGGATCCACTGGCACTGGCACTGACGCTGGCACTGACGCGGGCACTGAGACTGATACTGACACTGGCGCTGGCACTGACGCTCCGGGCGTCGTCTGTTACAGTGGCCCACGTATGCCGAGCCTCAAGTGGATCGTCCCTCGAGGACGACCCCGCGTGTTTGCGATCTACAAGCGTGTGACGTCGATCGGGCGCGCTGGCGCGAACGACATCTCCGTCGATGCGGACTCTCTCGAGGAGCATCACGCTCAGGTGGTATTCGACGGCAGGGACTTTTCGCTGAGTGCCGTAGACCCCGAGAGCGTCATTCTCGTCAACGGGAAGAAGAAGAAAAAGTCGAAGATTTTTCACAACGACAAGCTCACGCTTGGGGACGTCGAGCTGGTTTTCTCGCTCTATGACGAAGGCTCCTCACGCGAGCGGGGTGACGACGAAGGGTCGCAGACCTCGGAGCTCGCGGGGATGATGAAGCTCAGCGATTTCAACCGTCGGCTTCTCGAGATACGCGCGGTTCCCGACCAAATTGAAGCGCTCCTCGACGCGGTGATCGATGTCGTTCATGCCAACAAGGGCTTCGTGATTCTCCTTCGGAACGGCGACCCCCAGATCGCTGCAGCGCGGAACGTCGATCAGGAGACGATTCCAGACGCGGTTACCCAGCTCTCCGACAGCATCCTTCGTCGGTGCATCGATTCGAGGCAGCCATTGATCGTCAGCGATGCGGTGAACGACACGATGTTCCGCTCGAGCGAAAGCGTGCTGAACCTCGAGTTGAGCTCGGTGATGGTCGCCCCGCTCATTGCGCAGGGCCAGCTTCTTGGCTTGATCTATGTCGGGAACGACAACGTCGTGAACCTGTTCGAGCAGTCGAGCCTCGAGATCTTGACCGTCTTCGCAGCGCAGGCCTCGCTGATCCTACAAAACGCAATCCTGCTCGATCAGCTGACCACCGACCGCGATCGGATGGCAGAGGAGCTCGATGCGCAGCGCTTCGGCGACATCATCGGCAGTTGTCCGAGCCTTCTCCAGGTATTTCGACGTGTCGAGAAGGTCGCCGTCGCGGACATCAACGTCTTGATCACCGGCGAGACGGGCACTGGAAAAGAACTGATCGCACGTGAGCTTCATCGCCGCTCGAACCGGTCGGAAAAGCCATTCATCGTCGTCAATTGTGGGGCGATTCCCGAGAACCTGATGGAGTCGGAGCTTTTCGGTCACGTTCGTGGCGCGTTTACGGGAGCCGTGGCAACTCGAGAGGGCAGCTTCCAAGCCGCGGACGGCGGCACTCTGTTTCTCGACGAGATCGGCGAGATGCCGCTCGCGCTTCAAGTGAAGCTCCTCCGCGCACTTCAGGAGCGCGAGGTGGTCAAGGTCGGGGACACGAAAACGCAGTCGGTCGATATCCGCGTCATCGCCGCGACCAACCGCGAGCTCGAGGCTTGCATCAAAGAGGGCACGTTCCGCGAGGATCTCTACTACCGATTGAACGTGGTCAACCTTCACCTTCCGCCACTTCGAGAACGGGGCGACGACATCGTGATCCTGGCAAAGTTTCTGCTCAAGAAGTACGCCGCCGAGTTCGGCGCCACGGTCAAGGGTTTCACGCCCAAGGCGCTCGAAGCGATGCGCGGTTATGATTGGCCCGGAAACGTTCGACAGCTCGAGAACCGGCTCAAGAAGGCGATCGTCCTTGCCGACAAGACGCTCATCGGCGTCGATGACCTCGACCTCGGGGGCGACCAGCGACGCGCGGTCGTTCCACTGACCCAGGCACGCGAGGACTTCACCCGGCAATACATCCTCGACGTCCTCGAGCGAAACGGTGGCAACCGTACCCGTACAGCCCGAGATCTCGGGGTCGACCCGCGCACCGTCTTCCGTTATCTCGAACGTGAGCCCGATGCTCCAGATCCCGGGGGGGCTGCCGAGGGCTGACATTTGTGTCATAGGAACCCCCTGGTTTTCGTGGAATAATCCGTGAAAACTGCGTATTTCCGGCGCGGGAGCCCCGGCATGGCCCTTGCTTCTAAATTTCCGTGGATGCTTCTCTTTGCTTCATGTGCGTCGGTGGGCCTTTCCGCTTCGAGCTCGGGGTGCATTGCGACCGATCGCATCCAGTTCGAGCCGACCGAGAACTTCCCCCCGTCGATCATCAGCCAGCCCGAGGCCGAGTTCCCGCTGAACGAGATCGGCCAGGTCAATCTCGATGACCCGCTGCCACCAGGGCAAGCGGCCGAAATCCTGCTTCAGACCATCATCCGAGACCCGAACTTCGATCAGACGCTCCAGTACCGCATCTTTCTCGACTCTCCCCCGCCGCCAGCCTCGGAGATCCCCATCCTGTCCGGCGACATCGACCCAAGCGGGTTTCTCGAGCGTGACCGTGAGTTTGCCGTCTCTTACGAAGCGCTCGCTCCGGGGATCTGCCACAAGATCGAGCTTGTGGTCGTGGGCCAGTTCGCGAGCTTCGTCGAGCCGCGACGACCCGTCGATCTGGGCGACATCGATCAAGTGACCTGGTGGGTTGAAGTCACCGACGACGACAACCCGGAGATCACGCAGGGGTGTCGATGAGCTCCGCAAAGCCGGCACTTCGCATCGCCCTCGAGGCCTCGCTCGCTCTTTTCTGTGGGGCGCTCGTCGGATGCAGCTTCGGGTCAAACGAGGTCATGACCCTGGCAAACGGCTGCGCCGGCGAAGGTGACTGTGTGCAGGGCGTCTGCGACCAGGGTATCTGCATCGATGATTCTTCGAGCGAAGTCACCGTCGCCGTCCAGGTCCTCCGGGGGTCTGCCGACACCAAGGGCGAGACTCCGGCCGGTTGGACCTTCATCCCGGAGACGTTTTCGAGGGCGAGCGAGCGGGACTACACGCTTCCTCCCATCCGGCAGGTCGTTGGGGTCGTGCGCTGGCAAGGCGCCCCGGTCCCCGCAACTCTGCGGTTCACCCGGCGGATGGGCGAATCGGTCTCTGCGCTTTCGGCAGTGCCGGTAGAGGTGGACACCGTTCGCGAGGCGAGCGCCGGTAACGACCCGAACGACGTCGACTATAGCGCGGTGCTCGTGGTCGGTCAGAGCTACGACGTGGCGGTCGTGCCCAGCAACGACCTGATTCAGACCGCTGATCAGAGCGCTGCGGCGATCCGCTCGCTTCCGCCCATGTATACCTCGGTCGAGCTCGACGACGTCATCGACGGCGCGTTCCGATTCGACGTGCGCTTTCCGGACGCGCTCGACGTCGAGTGTGCGATGAACCAACTCTCTGGCTGCACGCTGACAGGCACGGTCCTCAGCTTCGACGGCCAAAACGAGACCCCGGCCGTAGGGCTTCAGGTTCACGCGGTCGAGAAGGAGTCCGGCCGTGTCATTTCTTCGATCGGGGAGACGACTCAGTCCGGGGACTTCGCCATTCGCGTCAGCGATCAGGCTGCGCCTTACGTGCTTCGCGTCACCTCGAGCGTCGGCGGAGCTTCTTTCCCTTCTGTATCCGTCGATATCGACCTCGCATTCATCAACGATCCTGCGCAACGGCGCATCCTCGTCCCGAGTGTCGCTCCCGTGCAGTCCAGCGGCGCCGTGCGGGACGGAGAAGGCCGAGGGGTTCAGGGTGCAAGCGTTCGATTCTCATCCAGCGAGATCTTCGAGCAAAGCGCTCTCGGTCTCGTGCCCACGTTTAGCGCAGCGACAAAGACCAGCGGTGACGGCAGCTTCAGCCTCGAGCTCTTGCCCGGGCTCTATACCGTGATCGTGACGCCTCCCGAGGACGCTGAAAACGCCTGGGCTCCCCTTGCCGCAGAGGTGCTCGTGGTGGAGGACGTCGAGCTGGAAGACCTGGTGCTCCCCTCACAGATCGCCTTGTCCGGGTCCTGCACGACCTTCGCCGGAGACCCCGCGGGCGGCGTGGCGATTGTCGCTCGGGCGCGCGGCGAGCTTGGTGAGCTCCAGCGCTCGCGACTGACCGCGTCGAATCAGGAGGGCATGTTTCGGCTGACCGTGGACGCCGGACGGTACGACATGCTGATCAAAGTGACTGATGTCACTGGCTTTCCGTGGTTGGTCGAACCGGAGCTCGTGATGAGCCAAGCGCGCGGCGACATGATGCGCGACTACACGCTCCCACCTCCGATCGTGGTGCGTGGAACGCTTCGAGCCGCAAGCGGAGCTGTCGCGGGGGGGGCTCAGATCCGCGCGTACGTCTTCGAAGAAGCCGGCGGCGCGGCACGCCCGATCCAAGTCGCCGAGACAATCTCTGCAGATGACGGGAGCTACCGGCTTCTCATTTCTCCGACCCTCGACGGAATATGAGCATCCACGCGATGGCGCCGAGACTCAACCAACCCGGCCAGTCTCCGAATCGGGTGTAGAGCGTTTGACCTTGCATCATGCGGACCTCGTAGCGAAGATTTTCCCTCGCGAGCACTCCGGTTCGCGCCACGATTCGGCCTACCGGATCGATGACGGCGCTGATCCCGCTGTTGGTCGACCGCACCAAGTACCGGCGGTGCTCGATCGCCCGAAACTGAGCCAACACGAGATGGATCCATGGCTCCTGCGAATCTCCGAACCACGAGTCGTTGGTGAGGTTGATCAACACGTGCGGGTTTGCCTCGCGGACCATCGCGCGGATGAACGCGGGGAGCACATCCTCGTAGCAAACCGGCGTGGAGATCCGCCACTCCCCGAGCTCCAGCGCGTTCACGTGGCTTCCAGGCGTGAACCGACCGCTGTTGGGAGACAGCTCGTAGAGTACCGGGAACGTTTCCCCGAACGGCAGGTACTCGCCGAACATCAGGAGATAGGTCTTGTCGTAGGTCGAACGAATGACGCCATCAGCCTCCATCATGAATGCCGTATTGAAGAGTTTGGGGCTACCGTCGGCGTATTCTCGTGACACGCCGCCAAAGAGGATCGGGGCGCGAAGCTCTTTTCGGATCGGGCCGCCCGACATCGGGAGCTCGCGCGGGAGGCTTCGGACGTACGCAGACTCCGGCCATACAATGAGATCGAGCTCACCCTCGCGTTCGAGCTCGCGGCTCTGCTCGAGGTGGCGCCTATGTCCCTCGGCGGCTTCGCCTCGTTTTTCGAAGATGCCCATGTTGACCTGGACCACCCCCAACCGAAACGGCGGAGCGGAGGCCATGGCGGCTTCGACCTGCGGGATCCGAACCATCCCATAGCCGACCGTGAGACCGACTGAGAGGATCGTGACCGCCCACACGCCACGCGGAGCACCACGGACGCCTCGCCACCAGCGCCAGGTCTCGAAGACCGTCAGGTTGACCATGGCGGCGACCGCAGTGACCAGAAGCGGGCCGCCGAGATCGGCGATCTGTACGAACACGGGCAGTTGATTGAAGCTGTTTGCGAGGTAGACCGGAAACAGCTTCGGGTAGAGCCACTCTGCGGCGATGAGAGTTGGGACGGCTGCCAGCGCCACCGACCAACCGCGACGTCGCAGCCACGCGTAGACCACGCCATAGAACCCGTATTGAGCCCCAATGAACGTCGAGAATGCCAGCCAAAAGCCGACGCTCGCAAACGACCCGTAACCCGAGAACACCTCGAAAAACGGCACCAGCCAGTGGTAGCCACCCGCGACCATCACGATCCCGTACACCCAGCTCACGCCGAGCGCGTCTTGCCACGGTCGTCCTGTCGAGAGCTCTAGCGCGGCCCACAAGGGCACGAGAGAGAAGAGCGCCAGCGGCCAATACCCAAAGCCTGCCCATCCAAGGAAGTAAACCACCCCGCCGAGGGCCGCCCACGCGTACGCTCGGGTTCGGTTGGCGGAATCGACGCTGTCCTCTAGGGCGTCGGTCACCAATCTTTCCCCAATACGCGCTCGGTGGCTTTGCGCACGATGTGCAAAAGCTCATCGAGGTCGTCGTCACCGATGTTGAGCGGGGGGACGACGTAGATCGTATTGCCAAGCGGCCGTAGATGCGCGCCGAGCTCGAGCGCGGCATCCGAGATCTCCCAGCCGATTTTGCCCATGTAGCCGGTCTCGCCGACATCGAACGCTGCGCACATGCCGAGCGCCCTTGGATGATGCACGCCCGGGAGCGCGGCCATGTCGTCGATCGCCTCGGCGAGCTTGGCTGCCTTTGGCTCGGCCTGTTGGAGGATTCGCTCCTCCCGATAGATCGCGAGCACCTCGCGGGCGACTGCGGCGCCCAGGGGATTGCCAAAGAAAGTGTGCCCATGCATGAGCGCGCGCTCTTTTCCACCACGAAAGCCTTCGTAGATCCGTTCGGTCGCCAACGTTGCGGCAAAGGGCAGCACCCCGCCCGAAAGCCCTTTGGCCGTGCAAAGTAAGTCCGGGGCGATCCCCGCATGGTCGGACGCCCACATGGGTCCGGTGCGTCCGAAACCCGTGAACACCTCATCGGCGATCAGAAACGTGTCTGCCCGGTTGGCCTCCTCGCGAAGGGTGGTCAGTAGCGTAGGCGAATACACCCGCATGCCGGCGGCGCCTTGCACGATCGGCTCGACGACTACGCCCGCGATGCGATCCCCTTCTTTTCGAAGCCGTGCGAGGAGGGTGTCGAAGACCGGCTCCCAATCGTGCTCTACGGGCTCGTCGGGCCGAGCGGCCTCGAACAAGAGCGGTCGAAAAACGGCGCTGAACTCGTCGACCGCGCCCACGCTCATCGCTCCGAGGGTGTCACCATGATAGCCCCCGGGAAGCGTCAGGAAGAGGTCCCGTTCGGTGCGGCCGTTTTGCTGCCAGTACTGAAACGCGATCTTCAGCGCCACTTCGACCGACGTCGATCCGTTGTCACTGAAGAAGACACGCGTCAGCCCTCGCGGTGCGACCGCGACGAGCTCAGATGCCAGCCGAACGGCAGGCTCGTGTGTCGCCCCGCCAAACGTCACGTGCATGAGCTGCTCCGCTTGGCGGCTCAAGGCCCGACGAAGCCGAGGATGCCCGTGGCCGAGGTTGTTGCACCACCAGGACCCGCTCGCATCGAGGATCCGCCGGCCGCCGGGCCCGATCAGCCAAGGGCCTTCGGCACGATCGACGATGAAAAGAGGCCGACTCTCGTGATCCTCGCTCGAGGTATAAGGCCTCCACAGATGCCGGCGATCGAGGGCGAGAAGCTCGTCATCCGAAGGCCGCATGCCGCGAAATGTGCGCCAATCAAGCGAAAGGCGCCACCACCCCGGGTCACGCGGGTACCCGGTAAAGCCGACGCTTCACGTAGTCCGCGGGGCTTCGCTGACACTGGCACTGCTACTGACGCTGGCACTGACGCCGACACTGACGCTGCTAGTGCGGGCTGACCAGTACTTCTCTGCGCCCGCCCGCCTTCGAGCTCGGGGGTCCGACGACACCGTCTTGCTCCATGCGTTCCACCAACTTGGCGGCCTTGTTGTAGCCGACGCTCAACTGTCGTTGGACATGGCTGATCGAGCAGTAGCCGGCGTTCGCCACGACCGCGACGGCCTGGTCGTAGAGCGGGTCATCACTTCCCCCCTCGATGCCTTCTTCGTCTCGCGGCTTGAGGATCTCGTTTTGGTATTCGGGATCTCCCTGCTCGCGAAGGAAATCGCACACCCTTCGGACTTCGTCCTCGCCGATGAATGCGGCGTGCACGCGCTCGAGGTCGCTCGAACCGGGAGGGATCATCAGCATGTCGCCCATACCGAGGAGGTGCTCGGCGCCCGAGCGGCCCAGGATCGTCATCGAGTCTTGGCGTTGCGAGACTTTGAACGCCACGCGCGCTGGGAAGTTTGCCTTGATCATGCCGGTGATGACATCGACGCTGGGGCGCTGGGTCGCCAGGATCACGTGAATCCCGGCCGCGCGCGCCTTCTGGGCTAGTCGCGCGATGCACGCTTCGACGTCTTTGGCCGCCACCATCATCAAGTCGGCGAACTCGTCGACGACGAGCACCACGTATGGCAGCTTTTCTGGCTCGAAGCTCTCGGCATCGGGGGCCTCCCCGTCGACCGGGTCGAGGAGCACTTCCCGGCCCGACGCGTCCTGGGCACTGACCTTGCCCTTGCGCTTCGGCATGAACTTTTCGACCGAAAGGTCTCCGCGAATCACGCGATCCGCCCGTCGATTGTAGGTGTCGATGTTGCGGGTGCCCGCGTCGGCGAACATCTGGTAGCGGCGTTCCATTTCGTCGACCGCCCAACGCAAGGCGAGGGCTGCCTTCTTCATGTCGGTGACCACTGGCAGAAGCATGTGCGGAATCCCGTCGAAGACCTGAAGCTCGACCACCTTCGGGTCGATCATCAGCATCCGAACTTCTTCAGGGGTCTTCTTCGCGAGGATCGATGCCAGCATGACGGTCAGCGCGACGCTCTTACCAGACCCGGTGGCGCCTGCGACGAGCAAGTGCGGCATTCTCGCGAGGTCGGTGTAGACCGGTTGGCCGCTGATGTCCTTGCCGAGTGCGATCGGAAGCGCTCCGCTATGTTGCATCCACCGTCGGTCTTCGAGGATCTCGCGCAAATAAACCATGTTGCGGTCGTCGTTCGGAAGCTCGAACCCGACGCGCGCCTTGCCCGCGATCGGAGCCACAATCCGCACTTTTTGCGCAGCCAGGGCCATCGCGAGGTCGTCGGCAAGGCCCGCGATCTTCGAGACCTTCGTCCCGCTTCGCGGCTCGAACTCGTACATGGTCACGACCGGGCCTGGATGGATTTCATCGACCCGACCCTGGACGCCATACGCGGCGAGCTTCTCGGTGAGGAGCTCGGCGTTGTCGCGAAGCGCAGCCGCGTCGACCCGTATGATCGACGCGTCCGGTTTGTCGAGCAGGTTGATCGGCGGCAGCTGGAACTCGTGCTTCGATCGCTTTGGTCGAGTCGAAATCGAAAGTGGCTGCTGTTTGGTCTCCTTCGGGGCAACTATCGTCGGACTGGTCTCGTCGAGCTTCGACTTCGGTTCAGGCTTTGCTGCGGCAGCCGGCTTGTCGTCCACGCGCTCGAGCTCGTCCTCGTCCTCGAAGATCGTCCCCATGATCCTCGGCTGACTCGCGCGAATCTCCTCTTCGTGGAGCGCGCGGGCCTCGGCCCACGCTTCACGCATTGCTACGACGATGCCCGTGGCCTTTTGCCAGATCGCGAGGCCCGCGCGCACGAAGGCCTGTCCCACTTCCTCGAGGGTCCACGGTGTCCGAAGCACCACCGCGATCCCGAGCACCGCGAACCCGATGATCACCGTCCCAGCGAAGCCGAGCAACGATCGAAGCACCTCCCCCAACAGCTCGCCGACCGCCCCCCCAGGCGATGCCCCCCACATCGCCTGCGGCTCGATGAGCAGATGCGCGAGGGCCGCACCGATCACCACGAGAACCAACGTCGAAGCCAGCGTGGCCAACCCCAGCATCGCGGCACGACGTCGAAACAATCGATACGTAAGCAAAGCGCCCTCGAGGGGCAGGAACCAAGTCACCAAGCCAAAAGCCAACATCACCGTACGTGCCAGCTTGTGGCCCACCGGCCCGACTAGATTCGCGGCTCCGTTTCGCGCGTCATACGACACCAGCGCGAGCGTGAGCAAAACGGTTCCGGTCAGGGTCAGGATCGCGAGCACGTCCTGCCGCCTGCCTTCGGGCGCCACGAGGTCGCCCGAAGAGGTGGTTTCATGTACGCCCAAGTAAGAGGCCTCCTACATTCCCAGGCTATGCGCCGCCGGCTCGATTCGTCAAGAAATCACGCCTCTTACGCCCTCTTGATTGCCTGGCTGAATCCTCTATTATCCTCACGGGTTGCCTGCCCCCCGGGGGATTGGTTCGCGAGCCAAATGGGTTGGATGAGCAAGATCGTGCTGATTTGCGCTGCGGCCGCCACGATGTGGGCCGGCTGCAAGGCGGACAGCGACAACATCGAGGCGTGGAAGGGGACTGTCAAAGGCCCTACCCGGCTGATGGCGGTCGTCGGGAGCGATCACTACTCGGACGACCTTCGAACCGAAGCCGCGTTGGCGATCGTCGAAATGGATCGGAGCGACGTGAGCAGCCTCAATCTGCTCAGAGAGGCTTTTGATGAGCTTCGCCGCGAAGACCCGCAGGCAAGTGAGACGATCGTCGCAGCCATGGTCCCACGCCTCGAGGCGCTTCTTGCCGAGGAGTCTCCGTCTAGCGACAACGGCGCACTTCAAGCACAGGTGCGCGCGAAAGACGCAGCGTACCTGGTCATTCCCTATGCGCCCGAGGAGTCGCGCGCCGCGCTCACGCGATCGGTCGTAGGTTGGTATTCCCGCGATTTCGAGCGGAGAAGCCTCGCCGGTGACTATAGCGCCGAACAGGTGACCCGCAGTCTTGGCGCCGAAGCGGCGGGCATGCTCGTCGATGCCCTGCATGAGAAGATAGCCCCGCAGGCGATGATCAAGATAGCCGAGATCATCGGCGAAGATGGGGATCCGCAGACCAAGAAGCGTGCTGCGGATCGGCTCGTCCAAATCGAAAAGGAAATGGAGAGACCGCGCTTCGTACAGTGGCTGAGCGTCGAGATCAGGAAGTCGCTCGAAGCCGCCGGGGAGCCGGTCGATGAGGCGCGGATGGCGGCGGTCGCTATCTACAACCGAGAAAACTACATCAACAATGGGGCGCTTGCGGCGATGAAGCACCTCGCCGATCAGCAGGTCGTATCGACTCGCCTTTTGCGTATCGCGGATACCAAGCCCGGATCCACCGACACCGAGGCCTGGGCAGAGCGCCTCAACGCCCGGCGCGCAACCGCTCTACGAGCCCTCGAGGGGCACGTGAAGCGAGCGCATTTGAACCGATTGCTCTCGATCGCGCTCGACCCGAGCAACTCGCTCGAGGTCCGTGACTATGCATTTGACCGTGTCGGCGACATCCGGAGCCGGAGCGCGCTCCCCCGTCTTTGGCCGCTGGTCCAGCGTCCGGGCTGCACCGCGACCTCCTGCACCGCCTCGGCAAAATTGGACAAACGCCTTCGGTGGCGGGCGGGCGAGCTGGTCCTCTCCGTGGGCGGACCGTCCACCATCGAGAAATTTGCTCAACAATTACCAGCGGTTTCCGGGGTTCAGTACGAGCCGGAGGAGCTGGAGGGGTACGCAACTCGGATGAGCCAGATGACACCTCCGCCTACATCGACGGTCCTCGAGCTGCTCGATTCGCAACATTGGTGGAATCGAGTCGTCGCGTTGCGCTATCTTGAACGCAGAGGTGGGGAGCCGGATCTCCCCGCCATGAAGCGATTGATGACGGACGCGACGGCAGTGGTGGGAGAAGGCTGGTCTGAGCTCAACCCTCCAGCGAAACGGGTCGGGGACGTCGCCAAGGCGGCAATCGACGCATTGCAAGCGCGTGAACAGGGTGACAACGAGTAACCGACGAGATGGCTGATCAAGGTGACAGAAAGACCGTTCGCGCGTTTCAATGTCGGGACTATCTCTATGAGATCTACGATCGACTGAGCGACGAGCTCGAATGTTCGGTCGACTACCTGATCAACGAAGCGATGCGCGAGTACGCTCGCTCCCGCGATCAAGTAGTGGCGCGACTGGGCGCGCAACAAGCGGTCGCTTCGGCCGCTGCTGCGGCAGACCGTGGCGCGGGCGCGGCTCAACCAAGGTCCGTCCCGCAAGCGCGTCGGGCACCCCTGCTCGCACCGACGCCGTCCCGACGTCCCACTGCGCCACCACCCTTGCCGGGTCACCGACACTCGGATGCGGTTTCGCGCCGCGTGCTCGTGTGCGAGTTCAACGGGCAAGATTTCCCCGTCGAAAAAGATGAGTTCATCATCGGGCGGGGCGCCAAGAGCGCGGACCTCGCGATTCGCGATGGCAATATTTCGCGTCGACATGCAGCCGTGGTGTTTCATGATGGCGTCTACTTCATGAAAGACTTGGGCAGCACGAATGGAATCGAATTCGCGGGTCAACGTGTCGAATCCAAGCGCATCGAAGAAGGCGACGTCTACCGCATCTGCGACTACGTGCTTCGCTTCACGTATCAGTAGCCGAGCCCTTCGCGCGGTTTTCCTAGGCTTTTTGGCCGCCGGCGCGAGTTTTGCCGTCTCCCCCGGCGCGCTCGGCGACGAACGCGCGCCCGTTCCATCAATGGATTCTCCGCTTCGCGAGCGCACCGCTCAGCTTCAGCGCCGTCTGATCGACCTCGAGGCGCGGGAGGACGCAAGGTACGCCAAGGGTGCTCTCGAGCAGGCTCGACGCGCGCTCGAGGCCGCGAGCAGTCCCACCAAAGACCCTCCTTCCGCCGCGCGCGCACAAGCGATCGCCGACGCCGCGATGGTGTTGGCGGATCGCCAGCTCGCCCGAAGGCAATCCCAGGCTGCACTCGTACACACGGAGCGACGACTGAGCGCAGTCCGTGAGCGCGCCAAGGCACAGCGCCGGGTGCTCGAGGCACTCATGCGACAGCGCGCGGAGTTGGCACGATCGATGGAGGAGTCACCCTGATGCGAATCTGGGCGGCTATCGTCGGTCTTTGTTCGGCGCTTACGGCGTGCGCAGCCCAACAGGCACCGTCCACCGCAGGCAGCCTGTTCGCGTCGCCGGCGGCGGAGCGCGCCAAGGAGCTTGCTCCTGATCTCCATCACTACGCGGAGACCGCTTGGGAGGCCGCGCGTCAAGCGGACCGGGACGGGCATGCGAAAGCCGCCGGTGATTTTCGAACTGAAGCGCGATTGTGGCTTGCCGCAGCCGCCGCCGAAGCAGAGCGCGTGGAGATCGGTCGGCGCCGCGTCGAGCTCCAAGCCGCAGAAGAGCGGTGGGCCAAACAGCTGGCGCGGGACCAGGCCGCAGCTGGGGTCGTCGCGCAGGACATCTCTCGATACGAGGCGCGGTCCGTGGCGCTCAAAGAGGCCGAGCGACTCTCTCCCGCGTCGGCTGGCGGTTCGACCGAAGAAATCGCGGCCGCGCTCCTCACCCGGGTCAGGCTGAATCTCGCGCTCGCGGAGGCGCTTGGTGCGGAGGAAAGTGAGCTCGATCCGCTCGAGGGGCGGGCTGAATCGATCGAAGGGCAGTATCCAAGATCCGCGAAACGTGCCGAGACGTTGCTCCTCGAAACTGAGGCTCTGATCGGGGACATGCGTGCGCGGTGGCCAGAGCCGCTTCCGGGCGCCGCAGCCGAGTTGATCCAGACAGCGTTGATCACGGGTTTTTCGGCAGACCGCACCAACACCGGCGTAATCGTGCGGTCCGAGCGCTTCTTCAAGGCCTCGGGCCAGGTTTCGTCGGCTACAGTGAAGCGCTTCCACGGCTTGCTCCAAGCGTTTCCCCACGGGCCGGTCGCTTGCCAAGTCGCAGTTCCCGAGCTTCGCAGCCGCGTCTGGGCGCGACGGGTCGCCTCCCTGGTCGAACGATTCGGACGAATGGACGATCCGGGCCGTGTCTCGACTGGAATGGTGGTGACCGGCGCCCTCGGGGCGGGCACGGTTCAGTGCACCTTCGCCGCGTACCGCGGGCCTTAGGCGCTAGCGTGGGGGCAGTGGGGCGGGACCAATTGCCCGCCGAAGGCGGTCCGGGAGACAGTCTGGGGGTGCTCGCACACTCGGCCGTATGCGGATCTAGTCGAGCCTTTTGAAGTCGCGTTGCGCGCGTTGGAGCGTTTCGGTCTTGGGCGGGGGATATGCGGGTGGAGGAGGAAGCTCGGTGATCGACACGCGCGTCAGGCCGTTGCCGATGTCTAGGATCGAGACATCGACCTTGGTGGGACTGACCTCTGCGCCCCGGATGCTCGCGGTTCGGTAGACCGCGCCCTTTCCTTGCCGTTCCACTTTCCCCGTGATCAACATCGGCCCGAAGTAGCTAAGCACTTTCCCGATCGGCGCGCGAATTCGATAGACGTGAACGCCCCCTTCCTCGCGGAATACCTCGAGGCCGCGGGGAAGCCGGACCCCCACGACGAAGTCGTCCGACGGGATCAGCGCGCCGTTGGCGTCGTAGATGTAGACGATCTCTTCCGGTTTTGGGAGGGCCTCTTCGGTCGCGACGGGGTCGGGAGCAGCCGGCGCTGAGGGAGGTGACTTCGCCGGCTCCGAACGGCACGACACGACGAGCAACGACGAGGCTAACAAGAGTGGCCGCAGTTTGGACATCGCACTTACGGGGTTATCACTGCGTGGTCGATCATTCCAGCGTCTCGGCCATCCCAGAGACTACCGTGAAATTCTCGGGTGCGGTGATCGTTTCGCCGAGGACGTCGATCGACAGGCCGCTGACCGGTGTCCCGGAGCCGCTGAGGTGGGCCATGAGCTTGAACTCGCGTCCGCTCGTATTGACCGGCATCGCCAGGCTGAATGGCGTGCCAAACGGATCGGTCACCGTCACCGAGGCCAACGTCGTGCATACGGGCTGCTGGGCGACCTGTAGCCCGACGACCAGCGAGTTCTGTAGGTCCGGGATGTCGGTGCCATCGAGGTATGTGGTGGGATTGCTCATCGCATCGACCAGTAGTGGCACCAGGTCCCCCGCGCTCGCCGGGTCATCCAGGAAGTCCACCCCGAAGATTCGGCTGCCACCGATGCCACAAGCGTTGATCGGGTTCGCACCGGCTGCCTTGAACGCCCCGAAAAAGACTTGGCCTCCGAAAAGCTCGATCGGCCCCGTCATCTGTTCCCCGTCATCGAGCAAGATCTCCCAGTTGAGCCGTCCCTCCAGCATGCTGATATTGCCACTGCCATCGAAAGTGAGCTTTTCCGTGATCGAGACGACCCTGTTCTTGGCAGTCGCGTCGTCGAGCACGTCGATGTTGCCGGTCCCGAGCAGAATGACGACATTGCCCAACCTGTTGACCGTGAGGGCGGGGGGATAATAGGTCGGCTCGGCAACGTCGTAGGCGCCTCCGTAGTAGATGTCGTGAAGGGCCTCGGCGGTCCAGTCTTCCGGATCTGAGGGCGACATGTCGACGCGCCAAAGCACACCGTCGGCGTCGACGGTGTACGCCGCGCTTCCTACCGTTCCCGTATCGCCGCGGAACACCGAGACACCGCCGTTGAGGGGCGCGGGGAAATCGTTTTCATCCAACTTCCGGATGATCGACCCGGTGGCCAGGTCGATGAAGTAAAGCGCGCGCCCGGTGGGGGTTGCTGCCGGCATGGAGCTCGACCCTCGCCAACAACGCCGGTCGGACCTCGGCGTGATCGGAGTGGTGCCATCGGCTTCGTCCATCCCTTCGGGGAGCAGTGGGCCCGATGCGATCGTGCAAGGACTCGCTGCGGCGTCTTCGACTCCCTGGCCGCCGGGGAGAATGACGACGCCGTGCGCCTGCCGCGGCTTGAACACGATCGGGCCGCCGGCGCCGCCTGAGACAGGCAGGGGGTCCTGGTCCTCGAGGAAGATTTGTGCGGCGGTGGGCTGGCCGTAGGTGTTGCCGAGGTCGTTCTCGGTGAACTGCCAAAGGAACTCGGGCTTGCAGGGGTTGGTCACGTCGAGCGCGATCATGCCGTTGCCCCCGTTTCGAAAGCTGAGGAACATCACCGTGCGCCAAACGTTGGTACTGCTAGCCGAGGAATCGATCGTGGTGCCCATCCCGTCGTCTTCGGCGAACTTGCGGACGTCGTAGAGATCGCGGACCACGATGTTGCCGTCGGCGAACCACTGCTTACTTGCTCCCGAGAGCAGATCGTCGAGATCGTCCAGGAACATCGGTGGAATGAAACCCCAGAGCTCGGTCCCAGCGGCTTTGCCATCAGCGCACTCGAACTCGTCGAGGCTGTTGCCTGCGGTGAAGGTGTTCGCGGCATAGTCATCCGCGAGGAAGGCGTGAATGATGCCATCGTTCGTTGAGGCGTAGATGACCCGCGGCCGCCGGTTCAGCTGCCAACCATCGGCCGAAAGGTCTTCGAGGGGATCCGGGCTGAGCTGGTGGGCGAGTCCGAGGCGCCAGTTGTTGAAGGATTCGTCCTCGACGTCGTCGACCAGTGGGGCGACGATGGCCGGGGTCGAATGATAGATGTCGCCCAGTCGCTCGTTCTCCCTGCCGCTTCCGGCGACTCCGTGGAGATAGTTTACGACCATGTCTCGCTGGGCGGTGTCGACGCTACCGAGCCCGAAGAAGTACTCTGGATTGACCGAAAGGTTCAGCTCGCCCACGGGCACGTTTCGGATTTCGAGACCCGAATCAGTCGGCACGTCGATCCCATCGTCGCCAAGCGCAGTGATCTTGGTCTTGCCGTTGCCGACGAGGTGCGCGTTGACGTCCGCTGGGTTCGAGGGAAGCACGGTCCAGAGATTCCTCGAGAACCCACCGGTGAAGGCGACGCCATTGCCTGAGCCAAAGGGTTGAACATTGCCCGGAGCTGTCGACTGGCTGTTCAGCACCAGCTGAAAGCGGTCGGCGTCCGTGAGCGTCTGCTCGACCGGCACGGGGGGCGTGCCGACGCAGAGCACGCGGCGCCGTTCGAGAACTCCATCCCACGGGTCCGTCACCCCCAACGACGCCCGGAACCCCGAGATGAACTCGGACTGAATGAGACCTGGCGACAGCCCGGTCAACACCGGCGCCGTGCGGCTGGTGGCCCCTGGGTTCTGCTCGTTGAGGATGGTGCTCAAGGCGGTCACGAGCTCTGCCCGATCCGCGACCAAGTACGCTTCGGTCGTATCCCCCACCGAGGCGATGTCATCGAGCAGGGCTTCGACGGCAGCCACCTCGGCCGGGTCCCCATCGAGCGCGAACCCGATTACGTAGAACTGATCGAGCTCGCCGGCTGCAATCATGGCCGCGACGGTCGTCTGGATTTCCTCGTACGGGCAGCCGGTCGGGCCTACCGGCTGGCCCAGCGCTTCACAGAACACCGGGCTTCCGCGCATGTCGCCGTTTGGTAAGCCGTCGGTGATCAGGACTGCGCTTTTCTGGCGGCAATTGTAATAGGCATCGCCTGGGCCGGGGTCGGCAGTCTTCTCGATGAACTCGGGGTCGTTTTGGACGAAGAACTCGAGGTCGGTCACCATGGCGGCCGTCGGGGTCGCACCAAACGGCCGAAGGGGATTCTTTCCGAGGCCCGCATCTCCGAGAATCGTTGCCTGGATCGAGTCGTTGGTTGCGGTCATCGCAGCCGTGCTGTCGTCGCCGACGGTGACCAGACCGCCTTCGGTGGCGGTCGCCGACCGAGCGCCGGCGTTGATCATGTACGGCGTACCCCCCGCGCCGGGAAACGTGAAGGGCGCGTCGGCCGCGTACGAATACATCCCCTTGGTTCCGAGCGATTCGGCGGGGAACGGGGCAGTCGTGAAGACGGCCTGCGTGACGAGCGGAGGCTGGTCACTCAGGGTCCCGACGGAGTCGAAGGTCATCAGACCGAATTTGATGCGCTCGAGGTAGGTATCGAGGACGCCGTTGCCGCTCTGCGAGCCCGCGTAGGTGCCGATCTCTTGCGGCAACAGAATATGGGGAAGGAAGTACCCCTCGTCGTACTGGCCAACGTAAATGCCGCCGATTCGGTTCTCGGAGCTGCACTCGTACGGCGTGAACTCGCCGGTCAGTGCCTGGGCGACGACCGACCAGCGGTTCTCTTCGAACGTGGCGCCGCCACAAACCGGAAGGCATTCGAGGCAGCCGGCAGTCGTGCACAGACAGTCTGGCTTTCGCTCCATCGAACCCGAGGTGTCGACGAGCAGCATGACGTGGGGGCGAATGTTTCGGACATCCGGTTGCGCAGCGGCATCTCTGCCCGGCGCGAGCGCCACCAAAAGAACGAGAAATCCAAGTGCGATGTTAAGTGAAGTGCGCATCATGATCCTGTGGCAAATGGCCCACTCACGATGTAGGCACGGAAGTCGGCGCCGGTTTCGTTGCGCTCTCGGTCTTGGTCAGCGGATTCCTTGGCGACGTCGCCCGCCGTCACCCGCGCTCGCGCTCGCGCGGTGAGTGTGGTGCGCATGTATTTGAACTTGGAGCCGCCCTGGGCCGCGGCGCCGGGCGCAAGCTTGCTGATGACGTGCTCGTCATAAATGTCGATCGTCACGATCGGGGTCAGCGCCGTGTACGCGCCAAAGGACGACGCCTGTTCGTACGGCTCGTTGACGATCAACCCCGGCCCTCCGCCAGCCGCGGTGAGCTTCGCAAAGTGCTCCGGGTAGAGCCGATATGCGCGGCGCCCGTTGGCCATCGGGATCTCCGGGTAACAGGTTCCGCCGCTGGCACAGGTGAAAGTTACCCCCTGGGTGCTTCCCGGGGCGAGCATCAGGTTTCGGACCGTTTCGGGGCCGAAGATGTCGAACCAATCCATGGCGCCGGTGAGGCCGGCCTTGGCGGTGTGGCGGGTCTGCATTTGCTGACGGGCGAAGCCGGTGCCCCGAACTTCGTGAGAGACCGTGTTGGCCGAGAACACGGCGCTCGCAGTGCCGACCATGACAATCATCAGGACTATGAAGAGGGCTGCGCCCTCCTGTTTGCGAGGCTGCTTCATCCCAAGTTTCTCCTCGCGACGCTCATCACCGGAACTTCGATCCGCAGGTGCCGGACGCGCGCCGAGCCTTTGGCATCCTTGTCGACCTCGAAGCGGGTCGGAACGATACCTGCATCGACGTCGCCGTTGTAATCGAGAGACGGATCTTCGAGCGGGCTACGGATACCGAGGTCGATGATGACCGAGCGCACGCGCTCGGGATTGCCATTGACGGTCACTTCGGCCGTCGCGCCTTTTTCGTGGCTGAGGAGAGGTGGAGAACCCGAACTCGTCGAGCCAGAGTTAGCGTCGATGATGAAGCTCACTTCGAAATGGGTGACGAACTCCGCGACGACCTGCGTCGAGTTTGCCTTCACCGACTGATCGGTGGCGTCCAAAATTCTCCTCACCAGGACCCGATTTGGAGCCTCGAGCAGGTCGGCTTCGGTGAGCGCGTGGACGTTGTGAATGGGGCTGTCCGTGTCGGCGAGGTCCCCAAAGAAAATGCCGTCGAACTTGAGAAAATCGTCTGGGTTGGAAGCATCGGCGGGGGCGAATGGGTCGATGATGGCGTATTCCACCCACTGCAGGGGTGCGATGGTGGAGCCTTCGGCGGCTCCCGGGAGGCAGGCCGTGCCGATGGGCAGACCATCCCCTGTCTCGAGCACCAACCGAATCTGGTTTTCCACGTTGCTCCCCTTGCCGAACACCGATCGAAAGAAGTGGCGGCCTTCGGGGGTCTCGATGTGAAGGACCGAGCCGCTTTGGAACGCGCGCGCGCCTCGCTGTCCGATACCCTTCCAGCTACCGGATTCGCTGCCCCACGCGGTGTCCCAGTTGAGAGCGCCCGCGAGATAGTCGGGAGGCGAGCCGGTGGTGAACGGGCCGGCCGTGCTTCCCCAGGCAAATGTTCGACGGTAGGCCTGGTTGCCGGTTTGGAGCACGATGGTCTCGCCATCGATGCTGGTCGAGCTCACCAAAAGCTGCTCGGTCAGATACATGCTGGTGAGCACCCGGAGCCGGTCAGCCCGCGCCCCCGCGTTCACGCTATCGGGATCGAGAACCGCGATGTCTTCGTTCGCGTAATATTGAAAGGCGCCCATCGGGCCGTTGCCGCCACCGAGGCGGGGGAGCTCCGGAGCCGTGGGGTCGCAGGTAGGCTCGAACCGATTGATACCGGGGCCACCCACGAGAGAGGCATTTGGTGTGCCAAACAGGCCGGCCCGCGAGATGTCCTGCCGAAGCTCCAAGGTGGCGACGCGCGATGTTCCTTGCGAAGAAGCCACCCGTTGCTCGACGAAGAATTGCTCGCTCATCGCCGAGCCGAGCGCATAGACCGAGCTGACCGCGGTCAGGCCCACGACCATGGCGATCATCAGCTCGATCAGGGTGAATCCACTTTGCCTCATGGCGGGTCCCTCCGGAGCCAAGTCACTGCGGTGGACGTGAAGATTACGTTGACGTTGGGCGCCTCGCCGAGGTCCCAGCCGTCGGCGGTAGCTGCGGCACAACCCGCTGAGCGAAAGGCGCTTGCGGCCACCCATTTTCCGTGCGTTGGAGTTCCGATCATGTGCCCCTCTCGAAGCCAATACGTGCGGACGTCGACGCGAACCGAGCTGCCTTGTCGAAGCCATCCCAGCTTGAGATTGACGCAGTACTTCGTGTCGGACGCGCTCGCGGTGTCGTTCCCGAAAAAGTCGAAGCTTGCGTACTCGCCCGCTCCCGTCGGGATCGGTTTGAACCAGGCGGTTTCATCGGCCACCCCCGCGATCTCTTTTAGATACGCCGTCCCTTGAAGCTCGGTGGTGTTGAAGCCCCGGGCGGTCCAAAGCAGCCCGTCCCGCTCCACACGCTCGATCCAGGTCTCGGTGATCGCGAGAGCGGCATTCATTTCACGCGCGTCCCGATTGGCTCGGGTGACCGCTTGATGCATCGACAGGATGCCGAGTGAGCCGACGGTCATGACGCCGATCGCGATCATCACCTCGACTAGCGTGAAGCCTCCGCGGCCATTTTTCACAGGGCGCATCATCGCAAGATCCTCGGCGAGCCCGTGCCGGATGGGATCAAGACTTTTCGCCCGACGCCGGTCGTGGTTCCACCGACCTCGCGATAGACGACGAAGCCGAAGCCGGCCTGTGAACGCGGCGCCTCCCAGTTGGTGTAAAGCACGGTGTCGATGAACACCTGATTGTTGGAGCCCGCCTCGTAACAAAAGGTCGTGTCCCCCCAGCCGTCTACCCGAACGAGATCGTTGTCTGCCGGGTTCGGGTCGAATGTGCTGGCGTAGAGATGGTCGACACAACGCCAATGGTTGGCGTTGTCGCAGTCGAGGTCGGCGAGCGCGATGCCCGAGGCGTTCTCGAAGCTGCTCGTCGAGCAGCCGCCGCTCGTGCCGCGCAGGGTTTCGAAGGCGAAGGGCTCGGCAGTGAGACCGGCACCACTGTCGTTGTCGTAGACGACCTGGTGTGCCCGCCCGTAGGCGCTCGACATGTATCGTGCACGCTGAAAGAGGCCGACGACCTCGCGGGCGACCATCGCCACCCGCCGGTCGGCGAACCCTTCGCCGATGCTCGGCAAGGCGGCACTGACGAGCACGCCCATCACCGCCAACACGATCATCAGCTCCACAAGTGTAAATCCAAACAGTCTAGGTCTAGGGTCTCCAAGCACATGGCTCTCTCTTGCAACCCCCGTACCGAAACTCGGATGAGCCTAACTGGCTGAAACCAAACGCTTTCACCCCATTGCAAGGGCACCGCGACCCCGCATTTCGTGCGGATGCTATGAAAAAAATACAGGGTTGATGTGTGTGCCGAGGGTGGTCTCGTGTCTGCCTTGACAGGCTTCGGGCCAACGTCTACCAAGCCTTCTCTTCAGCGGAAGTGGCGGAATTGGCAGACGCGCATGATTCAGGTTCATGTGAGGTAACACTCGTGGAGGTTCGAGTCCTCTCTTCCGCACCCAGCTGGGAATAGCGGAGGAGTACGTATCTGCGAGGACTCGTACCTACGGTGTACTCGGCCCCTTTGGGGCCTCCGCACTAGTCCTGGAATGCTGCGGCTCCACGGACTGGCGTCCGTTCCGCTCGCACCCTTCCAGTCCCACACGAGTCCTCTCTTCCGCACCTAGCTGGGAATAACGGAGGAGTACGTATCTGCGAGGACTCGTACCTACGGTGTACTCGGCCCCTTTGGAGCCTCCGCACTAGTCCTGGAATGCTGCGGCTCCACGGACTGGCGTCCGTTCCGCTCGCACCCTTCCACTCCCACACGAGTCCTCTCGGTTTGTTGGCATTGGAAGCTCGCCGTACGACCTTTTTGTTAGGCGGCGCGTCTTGCTTGTTTTCTGGTGCCGACTTTGGAAAGGGCTAGGACTAGGCCTTTCATGGTGAGGCGGGTGCGGCTGGCGTCGACTAAGCCTTGGGCGTCGAGGCGGATGAGTAGATCTCGGAGGTCGGGTTCGGAGGTTTCCAGCCAGTCGGCGAGCGCCTCGGGGGTGGCGCGGATATCGCCCCGCGCGAGCTCGTAGAGGGCCTCCAACACGGACAGGCCTCGTTGTTCGTCGTTGTCTTTCATCAGAGAGCCAGAATACCCAATACTGATAATCGGTCCAGTTTTTGGTGTTCAGTGGCTTTCAACACGGTAGCTCAATCCGTAAGCGAGCGAATTATATATCATTTCGGCGCTCAGATCTCGAGCTCCACGAGCAGCAATTTGTTGCAGTCCCGCTTCGTGGACAGCTTCCGGATGGGCCGGCCCGGCACGAGCTTTTCGAAGTTCGGGTACCGCTTGTGCTCGAACACGAAATAGGCCCGCCGTCCGCGGTTCTCCTCTAACCAGTTCTTGATCCGTTTGTTGTCGATCTCGGCGAAAACGTGGACCCGATTGCCAGTGTAGAAGTTCTCGCCCTTCCAGTTCATCTGCCAGGCGACGAGGGGCTCGTCGGCGGTTTGCCTGTCTGCATAGTAACGCTCGGTTAAATTTCGAATCCCCCAGTGATCGGCGAGATCCACCGTGTAGACGTTGAGGGCCCAGGCGCAGAACGCGATCGCAACCCCCATGAGCCCCCGGGCGGCGACCTGTCGCCAAGCCTGGAAGCTGGCCGCGGCGGTGAGAACGGTCGCGGCGATCGCAAAGCCGGTCAAGATGGGCCGGTAATCGAGGTGCTCGGGCCAGAGCCGACCGTAGTTATAGACGAAGAGGTGGATCAGCCGTTCGTTTCCCTGCGGTCGCGCGGTTGTCGCCCAGCTCAGGTCCCGGCCGACGAACGCGACGGCACAGGCACCCATGATCAAAGCCACCCCAGTTGCGATGCTCCACCGGGCCGAGGGGACGCGAGTCTCGGCCTTTGCCAGGTCCGAGCGGGCTTGCGCCACCATCAGCATCCCGACGACAAGGCACGCATATGCCGTGGCCGGGTTGGCCTGCTGCAAGATCCAGTCGTCGGTTGCAATCGCGTGGGCCGGGATGACCCCACGCGGGTCACCAGCGAGGAACGCGAAACCCGCCACGAAGAAGACGGCAGCCGCAGCAGCCAACACCGTGGCAACCGGGTATCTCGGTCCCCACCATTGCGCCATTGCGATGCCGACCAGGATCCCGGCGGGGACGATCGCCGGAAGGATGTAGTGATGGAACTTGGTCATCATCGCGCTGAAGAGAACGAACGACGACAGCAGCCAAAGCCCCAAGAAGAGGACCGTGTCGCGTCGGGAGGCGCTCGTCGATCGCGCTTGGGCGCGGTACCAAAGAAACACCATCAGGGCTCCGGGAATGAGCGCGACCCACGGGAAGGTCGCGTACCCGATTTGGGTGAGAAAGTACTCGATCGTGCCCTTGTCGCCGTGGACACCGCTCGCGAGTCGATTGATGTGGTCGTGAATCAGCAGCCGGTTCGTAAAGCCCGACCCGTGTCGCACGTACATTGCCAGGTACCACGGCAGGCTCACCGCAACGACGACGAGCGTACCTGACGCGATTCGAAGATCGCCGTTACCGAGCAACGCCCACCGTTGGGAGGCGATCAGGTAGAGGAGCGCGATCAGTCCTGGGACCGCGAGGCCCAGAAGCCCTTTGACCATGAACGCGATCGCACACGAGAAATAGAACGCGTACATCAAGAGCGGCCGTTGGTGCCGCTCCTTTCGAAGGATGAAGGCGATCGCGCAAAGGGCACAGAGCCAAAGAATGCCCTGGACGAAAGGCTGGGCCCCGAGGCCTTGCACCCGAGGCAGTTGCTCTCGGGGGTCTGGATTGCCAGGAATGTCGATGTTGCCGGCAGACCCGTAGAGAAAGCGATCGGGATGGGTCACCAGGTGCCAACCATCGATCCAAGAGACATTGCGTGAGATCAGATAGGCCGCCTGCGGAAGGACGGCGAGCACGACCAACAACACCATCACGTGCTGCAGCGACAGCTTGAGGGGACCGACTTGAAACACCGTGGCTTCGCGCTCGGGATCCTCTTCCATTGCGATCAGCAAGCAACAGGCCGCGATCGTGATCGCAGCCACGAGAGGCAAGTCGGTGATCGCTTGTCGCGAGATGAAGAAGAACTGCGGCATCGTCGCGACGACCAAGGTGGCGAGGGCCCCCGCCCGGGAACCGAATTGGCGCCGTATCGTTGCGTAGATGACGCCGAGCGCGGCGATCGTCATGACGAACGTAGGCATCCGAATCGCCCATTCCGGGTGTGCCGGATGAGCGTCGGGCAAGAAGTCGACCCCGGCAACGCCCATGCTCCAAGCCTCAGTCCAGAAAAGGAAGACCGGCTTCGACCAAAACCAGTTGTCCTGCGCCCACCACAGGCTGATCCAGTCGTTGCGCGACAAGATCTCCCGGGCGACCTCGCCGTAGTGTGTCTCCCAGGGATCCCACAAGCTGTAGGTGCCGAGAAGCGGCAAATAGATCGCGACGATGACGACCAGTACCAGTAGCCCCGGACGCCGCAGCGCAGGCGGAACCAAGCAGACCAGTGCGACGCAGATCGTGATCGGCAAACGGTCGTAGCCGCCAACCGAGAACCCGATCGCGATCACGACCGCGGCCAGCGCCCCAGCGACGACCGGTGACACTGCTTCTCCGGGCTGCTTGCCAAGCGTCGTCTCGCGCCAGGGGACAGGATCGCCTGTGGGCATCGGGACGAGCCACGCGACCCATGCCACGGAAGCGACCAGCGCGATCAGAGTTCCCCACAGGGGGCCGAGAAAGAAGGGGTCGCGGTTGGCCATCCAAAGGACCATCGCGACGGAAGCCAGCATGGCCACGACCAGGGCGGTGACCTTCTTCGACTGTTTGCGACCTTCCGCCCTCGGCAACGCGGCCGGAGCATAGCAGGCCTGCGGCTCACTCTCTCAGGTCGAATCGCGTCACGCCATCAGCCGGAACGGTCAACGGTCGGCTGTGTTCGACTCCGCGACCGTTCGATCCATAGACCGTAATCCGCGCCCGGTACTGCCCCGGCTGAAGGCTGAGCGTGTGGAAAAAAGCACTATCGTCGCCCGCGACGCGGTTGAAGCGGGCGGTCGTGACCGCCTCGCCGTCCTGCACGATGTCCACGTCCACTCTGCGGACTTCGGGGCTAGGCTGGTAGGCCACCTCCACGTCCCGCGGCCACACCCGCGCGAGTTGACCGCCGACTACGGCCAGACCGACCACTGCAATGACGGTTGCGAGCCGTTTCCGGGTCGGGGAGGGGATAGGGAGAGCGTGCGGCATCCAAATCGTGGTTATGATGATTAGATGCGAAAGCGCAAACGTCACTACCTTGGCACCAATTGGAGTCGGTGTTAAATTGAACATTGTCCGATAAGTAAGCCGTTATGGTCCGCCTCACCGACATTCTCGAAAAGGTGAAGGGATACCATCCCCGAGCGGATACCGATCTGATCAATAAAGCCTATGTGTATTCCGCCCGGATGCACGACGGGCAGAACCGAAAGTCGGGAGATCCCTATTTCGCGCATCCGGTGGCGGTGGCCGACATCATCGCCGACATGCGTCTAGACGCCTCGAGCGTTTGCGCCGCGCTCCTTCACGACGTGGTCGAGGACTGCGAGGCAAGCATTCCCGACATTGAAACGGTGTTCGGGGAAGAGGTCGCCTTCCTGGTCGATGGCGTCACGAAGCTCGGCAAGGTCAACTTCGCATCACGCGAAGATCGTCAGGCCGAGAGCTTCCGGAAGATGCTGGTCGCGATGGCCCAAGACATTCGGGTGTTACTCGTCAAGTTGGCGGACCGGCTCGACAACATGCGCACGCTCGAGCACATGTCGCCAGACTCGCAGGAGCGCATCGCACGGGAGACGTTGGAGATCTATGCGCCGCTTGCGGGCCGACTCGGGATCCAGTGGCTCAAGGCCGAGCTCGAGGATCTCAGCTTCAAGCACCTCGAGCCAGATGCGCACGATGTTCTCGCCGCACAAGTCGAGGCGGTCGCCAAGACCACCGACAGCTACATTACCGACGTCACGACACAGTTGAAGAAGATGCTCTTGACGCGCGGCTTCTCTGTGCAGATTAGTGGCCGCCGCAAGCACCTCTACTCGCTTCACCGCAAGATGAAGGGAACTGGTATCGGGTTCGAGCAGGTGCACGACTTCGTCGCCTTCCGAGTCATCACCGAGAGCGTTGCCGATTGCTATGCCACGCTCGGCGTCATCCATTCGGAATGGACGCCAGTGCCGGGTCGTTTCAAGGACTATGTCGCGCTTCCGAAGTCGAACATGTACCAATCGCTGCACACGACGGTGATCGGGCCAGGGAATCGGCGCGTCGAGGTCCAGATTCGCACTCACGAGATGCATCGCACTGCCGAATACGGGATCGCGGCACACTGGCAGTACAAAGACCACACGGGCGGGATCGACCCGAAGGACGCCGCGCGGTTCGTATGGCTCCGGCAGCTGATGGAGTTCCAAAAAGAAGTAGCCGATCCCGAGGAGTTTTACGAGAGCGTCCGGGTCGACCTCTTCCCCGAGGACGTTTACGTGTTCACGCCGAAGGGTGACGTCAAAACGTTTCCTCGAGGCGCTACCCCCATCGACTTCGCCTATGCCGTTCACTCAGAGGTTGGCCACCGGTGTTCGGGGGCCCGCGTCAACGGCGCGATCGTACCGCTCCGACACAAGCTTCAGAACGGCGATGTCGTCGATATCATCACGAGTAAGAACCATCACCCCAGCAAGGATTGGCTCGAGTTTGCGAGCACGAGCCGTGCGCGCTCGCGCATTCGAACGTACCTCCGCATGGAGGAACGAAAGCAGGCCGTCGAGCTGGGCCGGGAGCTGCTCGAAAAGGAGATGCGCAAGCACAAGCTGTCGCTTTCCCGTTTTCTCAAGAGCAATCGTGCCAAAGAGATTCTTTCTCGTTTCCGCACGGGTAGCGAAGACGAGCTTTATGCTCGGATCGGGATCGGTAAGCTCGCGCTTCCAACCGTCATGGAGGCGATCATTCCGAGCGAAGATGAGGACCGCGACAGCCTTCGGCCAGGCTTCATCGAACGCACCGTCCAGCGCGTTTCGAAGAGCTCGGACGCCAGCGGCATTCGCATTCAAGGCATCGACAACATGCTCGTCCGGTTTGCCCAGTGCTGTAGTCCAGTTCCTGGTGATCCGGTGACCGGCTGGATTACGCGTGGCCGCGGGGTATCGGTCCACCGCCGAGGTTGTCCGCGGGTTCTCGAGCTCGATCCGGAGCGGCGCGTACAAGTGAGTTGGGCCGACGACGTCAAGGTCGACCTCCCGGTGTCGCTGCGAGTGATGACTGACGACCGTTCCGGCATCCTCGCATCGGTTTCATCGGTGTTTTCGTCGAATGGCGTGAGCATCAACGAAGCGTCGTGTCTTTCCAAAGACGGCCGTGCCGAGAACATGTTTCACTTCCGCGTGGGCGACATCGACCTCCTGCGTGAAATCATGCGTGGCGTCGCCAAGGTCCAAGGTGTCATCGACGTCGAACGCGTCTAGCCCTCATGAGGCTCTCCCGTAGAGCGCCAAAGCACCGTCAGCAGCCCAGCCACCACCAGGATAGACACGAGGATCACCCATAGACCGATATGCTCCACTCGATCAGAGAGCGTGTTGAAGCCTTCGACCCGAACCAACGTAACGGGGAGCAATAGTGGCGTGGCGTTGATGCCGGCGTGCAGTGCGATGCTCGCCAAGGTGGATTTCGTTCGGAGTGCGACGACGCCGAGGACCAACCCACCGAGGGTTGCGTAGATCGCTCCTGGCCAACCATGGACGATCCCGAACAGGAGGGAGCTCCACACCAGCGCGGCGCGCGTGCCATAGCGACCTTGCAGTATGGGGAGAAGCCAGCCTCGAAAAACGAGCTCCTCGGTGACGGGGGCGACCAAAACGAAGGCGACTAGGGCAGACATCCCTCCCCACCAAGTCGTGGGATTCAACATTTGATAGCGTCGGGCCAACTCGTCGAACGCGAGCGGCCAGACTTCCTGCGCAACGTTTCCGACCTCAGCCAACGAGAATTGAAGAAACAGTCCAGCCGCGAAGCACACAGCAACGATACCGCCCGCCAAAGGACGAACGTGGACGGCTTCGAGAAATCCCGCCTCCCGGCCCTTGTGTGGAAACGCGAAGATGAACAGTAGGCATACGCCGGCTGCTTGCGCCAGCGCGAGATTGATCGGCACGTCGGCGCCGGCTCGAACCGCCTCGGTCCAACCAGACCAGGTCATGGAGAACTTCTTCAGCTGGAGAAAACCGGCTAGCGCCAAGAAGATGGCGTTGAGCACCGGTAGGGCGAGCGCAATGAGCAGCGTCTCCAGCGCCATCGGCACAGCTCGGAAATCTCGTCCCACGTCCCTGCGTAGCCTGACACGGACCGAGGGGTATCGGGCAAGATATGCGCCTGCCCTGTTCCGCCGACCCTGCTATAGCGGCTCACCGGCATGAGAATTCGGTCTCTCGTAATCCTCGGCTTACTCAGCCTCACGGCGGCTTGTGCGCACTCGCGATCGGCGACCAACGGGCGGGCCCCCGTCCGAAGCGCCGAGCCGATCCCCCGAGCCGAGTATCCTGCCGAGTCGCGCCGATACATGCAGATGACGAGCTCGGAACCCGGCCGCCTCATGCTTCGCGATCGACTGGTCGCCAGAATCCTCGTCGAGGCTCAGAGCCTTGCCGACATCGATGACTACGAGGGCGTCGTCGCCCAAACCGAAAGGCTCAGCGACGTCCTCTCGCCGTCGGATTTCGCTACGGGGATCCTTCCCCGAGGCCTAGAACCGCTCGCAGCGTTCATTGCGGATCGCGGCGGGCGCCTCGGGGACGAGGGACGCGTTCTCGCGGCGTACTACCTGCTCGCGCGCCTCACCGAGGAGGAGAAGTACCAGCAACGCTACGATCGAGTCGCTGCATGGGGCCTAGAGGCGCGCAGTCAAGTCGACGAGGCCCTTCCGCGCTACGGTCAGCTTCTTGAGGTTTGGACGGAGCACGCCGATCTCACACCAGCCCCCGAAGTCCTCGACACGATCGCAGGGCTGTACATCGCGCGACGGGACGCGCTGTCGGCGGAGTCATCGGAAGCGCGCGGCCAATATGGGGCCGTCAGCAATCGCATCTGGCGGATCGCACCGCTCGATGTCGCCGCCGTATATCTTGCTCACGGTGACGTGGAGTCTGCGATCGCCCGCGTCGAGGGTATGGGTCCCAGCGGGGATTTACAGATTCGACTGCTCGATCTTCTGCGGCTGGCCAAGAACTCTGGAGAGGAAGGGGCCCAAGCCACCTACGAGCTGGTCGAAGGCTTTTCGGTGGCCCGGCCGGACGTGACTTCCGGTCTCTGTCGCGTGTCGCTCGGTCGATACCCCAAAGACTTCCGATTTCGACGTTGCATGGCGCGCGTCGCCGCTGACGAGGGTCAGTTTGCCGCGGCGACCGCCTGGTACGTGAGCGCGATCGAGTTGGCGCCAGAGATGGTCGAGCTATACGACGAAGCGCTCAATCAGCTCGACGAGTTCATCGAAAGCCGGCTGATGGACCCGCATCCCGAGCGGTCGAGCTCACTGGCTCGCGGGGCCGAACAAATCCTCGCAGCACGACTCGAACGCTGGCCCGAGTCAGAGCCTCCGATCGCACCAGACCAACTAGAGTTTCTGATCGGCATGTTGGAGATGAACGCAGGCCGGGTCGACGAGGCCGAGCGGCGCTTCAAAGCCAGCATCGCGCGTGACGAGAACGCCAATGCCTTGCTGCAACTCGGCCTTCTTCTCGAGCGCATAGGGCGCCCCAAAGACGCAGAGGCCTACTATCGGCGGGCCCTTTCATTGACCCCTTCGAATACGTTGAGCGATTCGCTCCATCGCGCCGAGATTCTCGAACATGTCGGCAACGCTGCGGGCGCTCGAGGTCGCGCGCGTGAGATGACGGTGAGCTACGAGACGGCGCTCGCGGCGTGGAGTGAGGCGATAGGCCTCGTCGAAGGGCCGACCGCGGCGCTGGTCGAGATCCGTCGTGGGATCCTGCTAGACCATCTCGGCCGTCACGACAAAGCACTCGATGCGTTCCACAGCGCGATGGCCCTGGCCCCCCAGTGGCGTGAGGTGTACGCGACCATCCTCTCGCACCTCGTCGTTTCGGAGCCCGACTTGGAGTTCGCTTCGACGGTCTGGCGCCGCGCGCAGCTTCAGCTGAACCTGCCGCCCGAATGGAAGGTGTATTTCACCCTGTGGCTCCAGTTCATTGCGGCGCGTGCCGAACAGGCCCCCAACCCAGAGCATACCGAGCTGCTTCGCCGCCTCGGTCAGCCCGCAAACTGGTGGGGAAAGCTCGCGAGCTTTGGCGCACGGGACATCAGCTACGATGATCTTCTCACCGTAGCTTCGAGCCTTGGCGAGGAGACCGAAGCCTTGTTCTACGAGGCCACCAGGCTCTTCGTGGCAGGCAATCGCGACGAAGCCAACGCCCAGTTCCGGCGCGTGCTCGACACCAAGATGGTCAGCTTCTATGAGTACGAGATGGCCCGAAAGCTACTACTCGCTCAGTCGAAGCTCGGAGCAAGCAAGCCGTGATCGACTTCGAGAAGCTCGGCACCTTCTACTTGGGCAGGCTGTTCGATCAGCAAACGGGACAACCCAGCGATGCTCCGGTTCTCTACGACGCCAAAGACCTGACCACCCACGCCGTGTGCGTCGGGATGACCGGCAGTGGCAAGACCGGCCTATGTCTAACCCTCCTCGAAGAAGCGGCGATCGACGGAATCCCCGCCCTCTGCATCGACCCCAAGGGAGACTTGGGGAATCTACTTCTCACCTTCCCCGAGCTTCGCCCGAGCGATTTCGAGCCATGGATCGATCCCCTCGAGGCCGAGCGAAAAGGCCGCTCGGTGGCCGAGCATGCGGAGTCGGTGGCAAAGCTGTGGAGCGAAGGCCTTGCGAGTTGGGGCCAAGACGGCAAACGCATCTCGCGGTTCCGAGATGCAGTCGACCTCGCGATTTACACACCAGGAAGCTCTGCGGGGCGCCCACTTCGTGTGCTCGACGCCTTTGCCCCACCATCTGGGGCCGATGTCGACACCGATTGGAAGCGCGAGGAGCTGATGAGCGCCGTCTCGAGTCTGCTTGCGTTGATCGGGATCGAGCCGGATCCGGTGAACAGCAAGGAGCACATCCTTCTTTCCAATCTTTTGTCTCACGCTTGGGACCAGGACGAGACCCTCGGTCTCGACGAGTTGATCCGGTGGATCGGAGCTCCGCCCATCGACCGCATCGGAGTCATGGATCTGGAGTCGTTCTATCCCTCGGCCGATCGGCAGAAGCTCGCAATGCGAATCAACGGGATGATCGCGTCGCCTGGGTTCTCGACATGGCTCGAAGGGGAGCCCCTCGATGTTCAGAGTCTTCTTTGGACTGAAGAGGGAAAGCCGAGAGTCTCGATCCTTTCCATAGCGCACTTGAGCGACGCGGAGCGGATGTTTTTCGTGAGCACGTTGTTGAGCCGCGTCGTGACGTGGATGCGAAAACAGTCGGGCACCTCGAGCCTCCGCGCGATCGTCTACATGGATGAGGTGTTCGGGTTTCTTCCGCCGGTTGCGGAGCCGCCTTCCAAAGGGCCGCTGCTCACTTTGCTCAAACAGGCCCGCGCGTACGGGCTAGGCGTGGTGTTGGCGACGCAGAATCCCGTCGACATCGACTACAAGGCGCTCTCGAACTGCGGCACGTGGTTCCTCGGAAGGCTTCAAACCGAACGCGACGTGGCTCGCGTGCTCGATGGCCTCGAGGGCGCGTCCGAGGCAGCCGGTCACCCACTGCAACGCGGCGAAGTCGAGCGTCTTCTTGCAGGGCTCCGTAGCCGGGTTTTTCTGTTGAACAGCGCCCACGAGGACGGGCACATTCTGTTTCACACCCGATGGGCGATGTCGTATCTGCGGGGCCCGCTCACGCGAACCCAGATCAAGCAGTTGACCCCGGCGATCGAGGTGGCACCGAAGAAGAGAGCCGCAGCCGCGTCCACCAGCGCGAGCCCTGCGGGGCACGCGCTTCCAGTTCTTCCGGTCGGGATCGAGCAGGTGTTCTTGGACGACGGCCCAGGCGCCTACGAGCCCCATCTGGTCGCGACCGTTTCACTTCACTATTCCCGGGCCACGTATGGTCTCGACGAGTGGAAAGAGCAGGTTCTCCTTGCGCCGCTTCGAGAAGGAGACCCATGGGAGCAAGCCGAAGTGTTCGAACCCGATGCGCTCGATCTCGTCGACACCCCACCGGAACAGGCGGAGTTCGCACCACCGCCACCCCGCTCACTCGGAAAGGCGCGCTTTCGGAGCTACCAGAAACAGCTCAAGAGCCACGTTTACCAGCACCAACCGAAAACCCTCTGGCAATGCAAGCCACTCAAACTTCGTTCGAGGCCCGAAGAATCGAAGTCCGAGTTCGCATCGCGGGTTCAGTTGGCGGTTCGTGAAAAGCGAGACAGCATGGTCGAGGACCTCCGTGTTCGGTTCGCAAAGAAGATCAAGCGCATGGAAGACCGGGTTCGTCGCGCGGAGGGCAAGGTCGAGCGCGAAAAGGGCCAGTACGATCAGCAAAAACTGCAGACCGGGATCTCGATGGGCGCGACGATTCTCGGTGCGATTTTCGGGAGCCGAGGTTTGGGACGGGCCACGACGGCGGCACGAGGGGCCGGCCGCGCAGCACGCGAACGCCAGGATGTCCTTCAAGCTGAAGAAGAAGTGCGCACCTTCGAGGAAGAACGAGATGCTCTCGAAATCGAGTGCGAAGAAGAAGTACGCGCCCTTCAGGCCGACGCGGAGCCCCCGGAGATCGACGAAGCGGTCGTCCGCCCGAAGAAGGCAGACATCGGGGTTTCCGACCTCAAGCTCGCCTGGAGGCGAGTCTAGAGGGCTTCGAAAGCCTGTCGCACTTCCGGGGGCGCCTCGACGAGCTCGATCAAGACGCCTTGTCCACCGATCGGCCTTTCCTCGCTGCCTTTCGGGTGGATGAAGCACACGCGATGGCCGGCGGCTCCACGGCGGATACCGCCCGGCGTGAATCGGACCCCCTGGGTTCCGAGCCATTCCACGGCCGCGTCGATGTCGTCGACCCACAGCCCGATGTGATTGAGAGGTGGATTGTCGACCCTTGGTTTCTTGTCGGGATCGATCGGTTGCATGAGGTCGACTTCGACGATGAATGCGCCGGCGCCCATCGTGACGATGTCTTCGTCGACGTTTTCCTTTTCGCTTCGGAAATTCCCGGTGGGCTCGAGCCCGAGCGTGTCGACCCAAAGCCGGCGAAGGGAGTTCTTGTCGGACGCTCCTACGGCGATCTGTTGAATGCCAAGGACCTTGAACGGACGATCTGCCATACCTGCGCGTTTCATACCCCGGTTGCCGCTCATGTCCACATGGGACACCCTCCGCCCGGTGAAGACCTCACTGACCGGCATCAAACCGACGCACTTGCCGCATCTCGGAAACTACCTCGGTGCGATCCGTCCCGCCCTTTCGCTCGTCGACCGATATCGAACTCTCTACTTCATCGCGGACTACCACGCGCTCACCAGCGTTCGGGACGCGGATAAGCTCCGAGGCTACATTCGCGACGTTGCGGCAACCTGGCTCGCGTGCGGTCTCGATCCCGAGCGTACCCTACTCTACCGACAGTCTGATGTGCCTGAGGTCTTGGAGCTCACGTGGGTGTTGAGCTGTTTGCTGGCGACTGGGCAGCTAGAGCGCGGCCATGCCTACAAAGACGCGCTCGCACGCGGAGGGTCACCCAATGCGGGGATCTTCAACTATCCAGTGTTGATGGCGGCCGACATTCTTCTCTACGACACCGACGTCGTGCCGATCGGCAAAGATCAAAAGCAGCATCTGGAGCTGACTCGCGACGTGGCGTTGCGACTAAACCACACCTACGGCGAGGACACGCTCGTCGTGCCGGAGGCTTTGATCACCGAGGCGCCCCTTGTTCCAGGGACCGACGGCGAAAAGATGAGCAAGAGCCGCGGCAACGGAATTCCTCTATTCGAGACACCAAAGAAGCTTCGCAAGGTGATCATGGGCATCACCACCAGTTCCGAGGCACTCGAGGAGCCGAAGTCAGCCGAAGGTTCGACTGTCTACGAGCTATATGAGCTCGTCGCCCCCGAGCAGGCCTCCGAGATGAAGCGAAAGCTCGCGGCTGGTGGCTACGGGTGGGGTCACGCCAAGCAAGAGCTTTATGAGGCGATCGAAGCCGAGATCGGCTCCAAGCGAGAAGCGTACCTCGAGATTCGTGCCGACGAGCCGAAGCTCGATGCGATCTTGCATGAAGGTGCGGAGAAGGCGAGGTTGATCGCTCACGCGACCATGCGGCGCGTGCGGAGCGCGGTGGGCATCGACTGAGTCACTCGGCGCTGCTCCATTGCGCGTCGTCGAAGTCCTCGTACTCCTCGCTCTCGACAGGTCCTTCGGCGGGCTGTTGCACCTCAGGAACCGCGAGCAACCCGGGATGACCGCTCTCGACGGATTCGTTGGTGAGCAGGAACGTTTGCTTGTGCTTCTGCCATGCTTGTCGAACGATGGTCTGGGCGATGACCATCGTCTCGTGGTCGTACCACCGGATGGCAACTCGAGAGACCGCTCCCGAGCCATCTTCGTCGGTGTGGGCGTTCACCGCGAGGATCTCGCTGTCGGCGATCTGAATGTCTCGTCCCCAGCGCATGTGCGAGAGGCGGAACTGGTTCTGGAACACCGGTGACACCCGACCGGCCGCGACGTCCATTCGACCCCAACGCGCCCCCTCATTGAGCTCGATCACCGAGTCGCGAAGCCTGGTTTCGGGGCTCAGATTTTGTATCAAGCAACCGCTCAGACCTAGCAACAGACCCACCCAACAGATTCGTCCAGACATAGGCCGACGCTAGGCACGGGGCCGAATAATGGGCAACTAATCGGCGGCCCTGGCTTCGGTCCTGGCGAGACGAGCTCGCGCGGCCCGATTGTCGGGGTCCTGCACGAGCGCTTTTCGCCAGGCTTCACGTGCCCGAATCACCTTGCCTTGAAGCATGAGAGCATCTCCGAGGAGCACTTTGTACTGCGCGCGGCGCGGCCTCTTCGCGACCGCCCGCTCTGCCCATTTGGCCGCTCGTTCGCCGTCCTTGGCCGCGACGTAGAGGGTGGCGTAGCCCGCCATGGCTTGCGGGTTCTTTGGGTCGAGCTCCCAGGCTCGGTCGAGCGTCGCCCCTGCCCGATCGAGTTCCCCCCCTCGAATCAACGCAAGGGCACGATGTACCAGGACGTCGGATGCCTTGTCCGGTTCTCGGGGAAGGTTCTGCGTGGGGATCACCGGCTTCGGCTTCTGCGGGGTCGGCGGGTCCTCGAGTTGCGTAGGCGTCTCCGAGGCGGCTGGCTCCTCTGGTTGCGTCGGCTGCTTTGGGGTTGGCGGCGCCTCTTGCACGGATCGGGCCGCCTCGGGCTCTACTGTCTCTTCTTCGACAGGCTCTTCCGGACTCGCCTCATCGGCCTGTGTTTCCGCGACTTCCTCGTCGGCCGAGCGCATTTCGGCTGCTAGGCCTTCATCCAAAGCTTCGAGACCGTCCACGGGTCCGGTGATCGGGCTTTGATCGGCAGGAGCTTCCTTTTCGACCTCGGCGGCCGCTACCGAATCGGAGTCGGCGAGCCACAGCTGCCAGGCCAAGAAACCGCCTCCTCCGAGGAGGGCTACTAGAAGCAGGATCGGAAGCCAAACCGGCGTCGAGTGGGCCGAGGAAGGCGCAAGAATCGTCGCTCCTTCGAGCATCGATGCGAGCTCATGGTCGAATGCCTGGTCTGCAAACAAGGGACCTCGCGAGGACCTCTCGCTGGCGGGTGGTGGTGGGGGGGTCGGAGCCGGCTTCTTCGGGACCGGAATCGTCTTTTCCGTGTCTTCGGGGAGCATTTCGAACACCGGAGCAAGACCCATTTGTGTCTTCTTTGGAAGACGCGGCGCGCCGTGGTCGGTGTGTCGTTCGGGCCCGTTGCTCTCGTGTACGGCAGCACTAGCGGCGAATGCTCGACGTTGAGTCTCGATCTTGCCGACCAGCTGGGCCCTCTTGTTCGTCGGAGCTTCGTCTTCGAAAATAGCCTGCCCCTCGGCATCTGCCGTTTGAAGATGCCGAAACCTCGGCGGTGCCATGGTCCGGAGCTGCTCGAACCCATCGCGTGGCAGGGCGCTCGGAGGCATCGTCACGTGGTCTTGCGCTTCGGGTGCGGCCGGCGGGGCGGTCGGTGCATCCCCGATGACGGCGTTCTCACCTTCCGCGACGCCGAGCTCGCGCGCAACCACGCCGAGCGCTTCATCGACCGGCATCATGATGTTCGCAACAGAGGGAAGATCCTGCTCTCGAATCGAAACACGGCCCGAGTTCATCCCCCAGAGCGCTGTCAAAGCCGGTATGCCCTGGAGGGTCAGAGTCGTTCCTTCTCGAAGCGTCGCGTACGCACCCACGATGGAGTTGTCTGCGATGTCCACCTCGACGTTCCGCTTGTTTCCGACGATCGCGACGTGACGCACGCCGGGGACCGATCCGAGAGCGCGAAGGAGGCGTCCGGGACCGATTAGCTCGAGCCTGGTGTCGAAATCGACCTCGTCGGTCACGCGCCGAGCCACCACCGCGTCTTGCTCGATGAGGGGTGTGATCCGTGCGACGAGTCGTGGGAGGTCCGGCTCGGCATCCGAAACCGCGCTTGGCCAGAAATCATCCCACCGCACCACCAGCATCGAGGCCCAACGAAGCTGCGGATCCTTGCGAATGGCGCGCACGAACTCGATCCCCTTCCCACCGACTGCGATCGAGTCCATCACCACAACCTGCGGGTCGACTTCCCGAATTCTCGGGATCACTGCGGTCGAAAAATCGGCCGCGGCGACCTGCACCCCCTTAGCATGGAGTGCGTGCGCGAGCTTCTCTGCGCGAAGCTCATCGGTGTCGAGGATCACCATTCGCGACCCTTCGAGCACGCTCAGGTCGATTGCGTCCGTGGGTTCAATCGCAGCGGGCAGAGTCGACAGGCGGCCGCCACTCGCCTCGTGGAACTCGTATTCGAGTGGCTCAGACTCGGCCACCGCTTCGCGCAGACGCTCGAGTATCAACTCCATGTTGTGAGCGCTTGGCGATTCGGTTTCGATCACGATCGGCATGCCCTCGAGAACCCCCTTCGGGGACTGTATGCTCAGAATGCCGGTCTTGTGGTCACTCGAAACCAAAGAGACGACATCTCTCAGGTTGTCCTCGTTGAGCTCGCCGCTCGCGAGACCGGAGCGGTCGGGAACCTCCTGCGCCAGCTCAGTAAGTCGGCGGGCGATCGTGTCGGCACCTGCGCCCCTCGGGACGATCGCAACCGCACCGTTGCGGAAGTCGGGCCCTTCGTGCTTCAGGACGGCCTCGTTCGAGACGACCGCAATCGGTAGAACGTCGGTTGCCCGGTTTGCAGCCATCCGCTGGACGACGCTGGCTCCGCCCCGCACCGCCGCGTCGCCGCTCAAGACGACCAGGTCCGGTGCGTAAACCCGGACCGCGTTCTCGAGCTCAGCGGTAGCGCTAGCTGCAACAGAAACGCCGTGGCGACGAAGCGCTTCCCCCAACGCTGTCTGCATCGGTTCGCCCTGGCCCACCAGCAATACGGTGGGTCGGTGCTCCTCCTCCGACATCGATCAGAATGGTGGCTGATTCTGAGCCATTTCGCCAGCTTGGTGCGAGTGGCTTTCTTAGCTACACTCCGCCGCCTATGATTACGCAACCCGTCGAGTTCCTCCGAGACACCTTTCCCAAGCTTTTCACCCGTGGAGTCGAGGTCCTCGAAAGCCGCGCCTCTGGGGGCGACGAGCGTGCGCAGCGGATCCTCGCGGACGTCAAGGGGGTGACGGGGGCAGTACGCCTCGAAGTCGACGACTACCCACCGATCGTCCTATCGGGCAAGGCCGGCCTTCTGATCGCAGGGAACGAGCCCGAAGAAGGCGTTCCCTTGAAGGCGACCGCCAAAATACCAGCCAATGCGGTCCAACTCCTGCTCGGCTCGGCGCTGCGATCCGGTGCCTTAGACGACGAGGAAGTGGCCGTCGGCGCAGCTCAGACGGCGTCCAAGCGATTCGAGGACGCGCTTGCTGGGCAGCCATTGAGCTTCGAGGCCACCGTGAAGGATGTGCCGGAGCTGGGGGACGTGATCCTGCAGGTCGCCTTCAACGTTCCGGAGGTCCCCGCCGAGCCTGGATTCACCACCGAGCTCCAGTTCTCGGACCTCGAGGCCGTCCGGCGCGGCGAGCTCACGGTCCAGGAGCTGTTTCTCGGCGGGAAGCTCAAGATGCAAGGCGATTATTCGCTCGCACTCCAGATCTCGATGCAACTTCTCACCAATCCGCTCTGAACGGAAGATCCGGAGATCCAAGCGGAACTTGCCGGGCCCTCCTGCGGACGGATACCCTGATCGCTGTTAGTGGGGGGTCATGTTTCGGGCTATCGCCAAGAGCCGTTATATCGTTCCGGGGTTTTTGTGCTTCGTGCTCGCGTTCGTCATCGGCCCCCTGGGCGCTGAGACCGGAGCGCTGAGTGTCGCTGCGGCAGGAGGCCTTGCGGCCGCCCTTGGCGTGCTCGGGATGTTGATCATCGCCTCGGGTCAGCCGCCTTCCATCGAGCTCACCGAAGTCGACGTGCGCCTCCGCGAGATCCAAGGCGAAGTCAAAGAGGTCGAGAGCGTGATCGGACAGAACGTACGGGGTCTCACGAGCGGGCTCGGTGAGCAGATGGTTGCCGTCGAAGAAACCGCCCGTGCATTGAAATCGATGGCCATTTCGCTCCAGGCGATCAGCGACCGTGTCGAATCGCTCTCCTCCAGCACGGAAGAAAGCTCCTCGAGCATCCTCCAGATGACCGCGACGAACCACGAAGTTGCCGAGAACATGGGGAATCTCGGCTCGAGCGTCCGCGAGACCGCGTCTTCCATCGAGGAAATGACGTACAGCATCAAGGAGGTAGCGCGGAACATCGATGCCTTGGCCCTGACCACCGAGGAGACCTCCTCTTCTATGAACGAGATGGACGTTTCGATCGATCAGGTGCAGTCGAATGCCAACGAAACGGCGAGGCTTTCCGAAGAGGTTGCGACCGACGCAGAGCTCGGCGCGGAATCGATTCTGAAGATCACCGAAGAGATCAACCACATCAAATCGACCTCGCAGCAGGCGGTGAGCAAGATCTCGAATCTCGGGGACCGCATCGAGGCGATTGGGGACATCTTGAACGTCATCGACGACGTTGCCGAACAAACGAATCTACTAGCGCTCAACGCCGCGATCATCGCTGCGCAGGCTGGCGAGCACGGCAAGGGGTTCGCTGTCGTTGCCGACGAGATCAAAGACCTCGCCGAGCGTGCGGGCGCCTCCACGAGGGAGATCGCGGATCTGATCAAGGCGATCCAAGAGGAAACCAAGAATGCCATCGAGGCGGTCGAGCGCGGCGCGAGCACCGTGGATCGAGGAGTCACGGTAAGCGCAGAAGCGGAGCGGGCCCTCAAGAAAATCCTCGAGTCGTCGAAGCAGTCGACGGTCATGGTGCGCGGGATTGCGCGCGCAACGGTCGAACAAGCGAGGGGGTCGAAGCAAGTGACCGATGCGATCGGCCGCATTGCCGAAACCGTTCAGCAGATCGCTGCGGCGACCGCCGAACAGGCTCGCGGTTCGGAGCTCATCATGAAGAGCGCGGACAACATGAGACTCATCACGCAGCAGATGGAGCGCAGCAGCCAGGAGCAGGCCGAGGGCGGTCGACAAATAACCGGAGCGATCGAGCACATCTCGGACATGGTTCATCAGCTACAGCAGTCGCACCTCAAGCATTCGGAGACCTCCGAGCAGACGCTCGCAGCCGCCGCCCGCATTCAGGAGCTGACGCGCGACTACGAAAGGCGGGTTCGCGCCGTCAATCACGCGGTGGAGCGATTGCGCCAATTGCGTTTCGAGGCGTGATCGCGATGCCTGAGGCGCTGAGGTTGCCCCGCGGGGTCCTTACGCTTCATTCTAGGGGAACATGTTCGGGATAGGACCCACGGAGCTGATTTTCTTCCTGGTGATCCTTCTGTTGGCGGTGGGGCCGGAAAAGCTTCCGACTTTCATGCGAACGGTGGGCAAGGGTCTGCGCCAGTTGAGGAGCGCCAGCCGCGAGTTCAAGGATGCCATCGGGTTGGACGAGCTCATGCGTGAGGGCGATCCCTTCCGCGCGCCGCCGGTTCGACCACCGCGCGCACGACCGGTGCCGGTGCAAACCAAAGAGGCGGAACCGCAGGAGCAGCCTCAAGCGCAACCTACGACGCCGCCTCCGGTGCCCCCTACGAGTGACGCTGCACAGGCGCTTCAAAAGCCGGCGACGTCCGAGCCGGCGACCGACGTAGATGCGCCCCCCGATCCGGATGCGTCTGCCGGGGCGAATCATCCATGACCGAGCCGATCCAAGCCACGGTCCCCGAGCCGCCTGCGGTCCCCGAGCCGCCTACGGCCCCCGAGTCCGATCAAGAGATGAGCTTCTTCGAACACCTGGCCGAGCTCCGCACACGCTTGCTTCGATGCATCTTGGCCCTCATCCCCGCGGTCGCCGTTGCTTGGTTCTTCAAGACAGAGATCAAAGACTTCTTGATCGCACCGCTCCAACCCGCCTGGGAGAAGCTCAACCTGCCGGGCGAGGCGGTGCTGCGTTTCGCCGGGCCTGCCGACGCCTTCATGATGTACATGAAGAACTCCCTGATCGCGGGCCTATTGTTGGCGTCGCCGTTCATCTTCTGGCAGCTGTGGATGTTCATCTCCCCTGGCCTCTACAAGAAGGAAAAGACGCTGGCGGTCCCGTTCATCATCGCGTCTACCGTGTGTTTCGTGGGCGGTGCGGTGTTCGGGTATAAGCTCGTGTTCCCCGAGGCATTCACCGTCTTGCTCGGCTTCAGCGACGAAACACTCGTGGCGACGCTGTTCGTCAAGGACTACATGCCGTTCTTCCGCAGGATGCTGTTGGCGTTCGGCGTCGTCTTCGAGGTGCCCGTGGTCGTGACCTTCCTCGCTGGTGCGGGGATCGTGACTTGGCGCCAGCTCCTTCAGTTTTCGCGCTGGTGGATCATCGTTGCGGCCTTCATCTCGATGCTGCTGACGCCTCAAGATGTCTACACCATGGTGATGATGTTGATCCCGTTGGTGCTGCTCTATTTCGTCGGTGTCGGTAGCGCGTACTTGATCAGTTTGTTCCAGAACAAACCCAAGCAGCCTTAGCAGGCGGCATCATTGATCCCGGTCGGGCCTACGGCCTATCAGTTGAGCCCGCCCGACCGCCCTTACGCTAACGCCTGGGAACCGGGTAGGGTGGATATTGTGGGACGTCTTCCGGCACTTCCCACTGCTCGCCCCAGATGCTCGCCCCCCCATCGATGTAGAACGTCTGGCCGGTGATGAAGTCTGCGTATCGCGAAGCGAGGTAGGTGATCAGGTGAGAGACCTCTTCGGCGGTTCCCAGGCGATGGAGCGGATTCGCTTTTTCCGCGCTGTCGAGAAGCTCCGGGGGGTACTGCTTGGTTCCACTCGTGACGATTACCCCGGGTGCCACCGCGTTGGCGCGGATGCCATGCATTGCCCATTCGACCGCGAGGGTCTTGGTCATGTTGTCGACCCCTGCTCGTGCAGCCCCCGTATGGATCATGCCGGGGAAGCCGCGAGCAACGTTGGCGATGACGTTGACGATGCGGCCGCGCTTTTGCGGGATCATTGCCTGGTTTGCGACGGCGTGGGTCATCGCCCACGTTCCGACCAAGTTGTTGCGGACGACGGCCTGAAAACCCTTCGCCGAAAGTGCCTCAGCAGTCGTAGGAAACTGGCCGCCTGCATTGTTGACCAGGACGTCGATGCGGCTGAAGCGCTTCAGCACCGCCTCTAGAAGCGTGTCGATCATCTCCGGTTCCCGAATGTCACAGGACGCCCCAAAAGCGTCGATCCCTTGGGACTCGAGCTCGTCCACCGCCTCTCTCAGAGGCTCCGGCCTTCTGCCGCAGATTGCAACCTTGGCTCCTAGACGGCCCATCTCGGTTGCAGACGCAAGCCCGATCCCCGTCCCACCACCCGTTATCAAGACGACTTCGCCCGCAAACAGCCGGTCCGCGTACACCTGATCCATGGCGCGGCTCATACCACGGTATGCGAGCTCGGACGACGTAAGGCTCAGCCTGCGGCTGCAGGTTCCTTGGCTGGCGTGTGAGCTACGACGAGCTCCAGCAGATCCTCGGCGAAAAATGGCTTTGCCAGCGTCGCCTCCACCTTGAGATTGCGCGCGATTTCGTTACGCGCGCTGCTTGCGCTGAGGAGGATAACCGGAACGTCGACATGCCTCCATCGCCGACGGAACTCGCGCAAGAACATCTCGCCGTCTTCAATGGGTAGCATCAAATCGACGACCATCAGATCCGGGAGCTGCACCCCGCATTGCGCCAACGCGGACCGCACATCCCCAGCGGCGACCACGTGGTAGCCTTCCTTTTCGAGCATCACTTGCAGCAAGTGACGCACGGAAGGGTCGTCGTCGAGAATCAAGATGGTTGCCTTCGAGCTCACCATTGCATCGTAACAGGATGAGTAAGGTTGGCGAAATATGCGCCTCCTGCCTACACCGGAGCTGCTAGGCTCACCTCGTATGAGGGGTTGGATGGGAGTGTTTCTCGCGGGGTCCATCGTAGTGTGGGGCTGCGGAGCGTCGAGACATGCCGCGCCGGATTCAGCCGTGGCGATCGTACCGCTCAACCTCTACCCACTGCGTTCTGGCAACGCATGGTCGTACGACGTGAACACCGGTGAGCCACTAAGCACATTGGCCGTGACCCGGGTCGAAACCGTGAACGGATCGATTGCAACAGTTCGTACTGGTCAAGGCAGCGTCCAATACGAGATTCGCGAAGATGGAATCCTCGTCGTGTCCGAAGGAGCCTGGCTCTTTCGCGCACCATTCGAGAACGGCGAGAGTTGGCCCGCGCGCGGCGGTCGTACCGGGCGCCTCGTATCGACGGAGGTTTCGATCCAGACCCCAGCCGGGAGCTTTACCGACTGCCTCGAAGTCGTCGAGACCGGAGGAAAGCTCCAGCTCGAAGTGCGAACCGTCTACTGTCCTTTCGTCGGACCGGTTGCGGTCGATTCCACCATGCGCTCGAACGTCTCGGACCGTTCCGTTTCGGTGCACGCTCGGCTCCGCGGATACGACGTAAACGGAGGAGCCTCGCTCACTCCCTAGTTTGCCGAACCTGCACCTGAACGAAATCTTCCCGCAGCTGGACGACCAGCGACACTGAGCCCGCAGCTAAGAAGACTTGGCGCCAAGAACGACCGCTCGGATCCCGAACCTCGAGCGCATGTCGTACGCCGGGGGTCACACCGAAGACGGTGTTCTCGATTTGCTGGCCGTCGAGCATCACCTGGGCGCCCGGAGGGACTCCGAGCAGCTCCACCCTAGCCGTGACTCCCTGGTCGGGAGTCGCCACGGCCTGTCTCGCGGGGTTTCGCTCAAGCAGCGCCCAGGCGATGGCCGCTAGCACGGCAAGGACAGCGACGGCCATCATCCACCGGCTGTCCAACACGCGCCCTACACCAACGCGCGGTGTTGCTCGATCCCCTGTCGTCCGGTTCACATTGCCATTGTAGGATGCTCCGTCATGTTTCGTCATCTTCCCAGGCGGTTTCACGGTGGCAGCAGCGATTCTCGAGGCGCGAGGCCTCACCAAGAGCTACGGAGGTAGGGTCGTCGTCGACCATTTGAATCTCGACTGCCGGCCGGGGTCCGTGCTCGGTCTTCTAGGTCCGAACGGCGCGGGAAAGACCACGACGCTCAGGATGCTCTACGGCTTCGTCCCCCCCGACGAGGGCGCGATTTCCTACGAGGGGATGGAGTTCTCGAACCATCGCTCCGAGGCGAAGCGCATGATCGGCGTCTGCACTCAGGAGGACTCGCTCGATTACGACTTCACGGTCGCTCAAAATCTATTCATCTACGCTAGCTATTTTCGACCGAGAGTCGACAACCTCGATCGCCGCGTCGCCGAGCTTTTGGAGCGCTTCGAGCTCACTCCTTATGCCGACGCTTCACCCCATATCTTGTCGGGTGGCTTCGTTCGTCGCCTTCTGATCGCTCGCTCCATCGTCCACCGGCCACGCGTGCTCTTCCTCGACGAGCCCACCACCGGCTTGGACCCGAGCGCTCGGCTCGACGCATGGGAGCTGATCGATGGCATGCGGTCCGACGGTCTCGCGATCGTTTTGACGACTCACTACATGGATGAGGCCGAGCGTCTAAGCGACGAGCTTCTCGTGGTTCACGAGGGACGCGATGTCGCGCACGGCGAGCCTCATCGCGTGATCGGAGATCTCCTCGGCGACCACGTAATTGTCATTCCACGCCACGAGCCGGCGCGTGATCGGATCGAAGCCTGGTTACAGGGTCGCGGGGCGGTGCAGGTGGCCACGGTGCTCGGCGAGCTCCGAGTCCCGGTCAGCAAGGACGATTTGCTGGCGCTGTCCTCCGAGTTCGAGGGCGCGAGCTGGCAGGTTCGGCCCCCCAACCTGGACGATCTGTTCATCGCTCTGGCGCGGCGAAACGGCAGGATTCGATGAGCGCCGCCGAAAGCCTCACCGCGGCCCTCCACTGGCAGTCCTGGGCCGTGTTTCGGCGAAACGCCCTCGTTTTCCTGCGAAATTGGCGAACCGCAATCATTCCGCCTGCGATGGAGCCCGTGATCTTCTTCGTCGCGTTCGGTGTCGGTTTCAGCGGCTACATCGAGGATCTCGATTACCACGGAGCTCAGATCAACTACGCAACTTACGTCGCGGCCGGGCTGATCGCGTACACCGGGTTCGGCACGCCCTACTACGAAGCACTCTACGCCGCCTACGTGCGCATGTTCTATCAAAAGACGTGGGACGGAATTTTGGCGACACAAGTCGAGCTCCCGAGCGTGGTCTGGGGCGAGATCCTATGGGCCGCGGTGCGCGGGATGGTAAATATTTCGATCGTCTGCGCAGTCATCGCCGTCTTCGATTTGATAGGCGTCGTCGATGTCAACGTCGCCTTCCTCGTGCTCATGCCTTTTCTAGGCTTCATTGCCGGCTGCGCGTTTGCGTCGTTCGCGCTGATCTTTACTGCGATTGTACCGGCCATCGATCACATGAACTATCCAGTCTTTCTGATCGGTTGGCCGTTGAGCCTCGTGAGCAATACTTTCTTCCCGATCGATCCGCAGAACGCGCTTCTTCGTGCGCTGTGGCAAATCAATCCCGTCTACCAACTTGCAGAGGCCGCACGAGGTCTTTTGGTCTTCGGAAATCCAGGTCCGCACCTCGTCGGTCTGGTCGGATCGACCTTGCTTTTCCTCGTCCCGTGCACCGTCTTATCCACCCGTTTGACCCGCAGACGAGTCCTCGGAGAGTGAGCGTCAACGACCCAGAAATTCATTTGTCAGATCAAGGGCTTACAGCTTAGATCGGGCCTTGCGTCGGGCCCCGCTTGAGGCTAGAAACCGCTATGGCCGACCCACCGACCGCGGAAGCGTCCAGCGCCGCGCCAGGTTATGACCAGAGCGCCATCCAGGTGCTCGAAGGACTCGAAGCCGTACGGAAGCGTCCGGGGATGTTCATCGGGGATCCGCACGATGGTACGGGTCTACATCACCTGGTTTGGGAGGCGGTCGACAACGCGGTCGATGAGCACTTGGCTGGCCATTGCAACCACGTACAGGTGGTCGTGCATTCCGAGGGTTCGATCACCGTCATCGATAACGGCCGCGGGATTCCCGTTGGCATGCACGATAAGGGTGTGAGCGCTGCCGAGGTCGTGATGACCCAGCTCCACGCCGGTGGCAAATTCAACAGCGAAAGCTACTCGGTGTCGGCGGGCTTGCATGGCGTCGGCGTCAGCGCGGTGAACGCCGTGAGCGAGTGGTTCAAGATGGAGATTCGCCGAGAAGGCAAGGTTTGGTTCCAAGAATACGAGCGCGGCGTTCCGAAGGCGCCGCTCAAGGCCATCGGTACGAGCAAGAAGACAGGCACGAAAGTCACGTTCAAGCCGGACGCCCAGATCTTCACCATGACCGACTTCAGCTTCGAGATGTTGAATAATCGGCTACGCGAGATCTCGTTCCTCAACGCTGGCCTCGAAGTGACCCTCGAAGATGAACGCGGCGAGGGCAAGAGCATCACACACCGGTTCGAGGGCGGCATCCGTGAATTCGTCGAGGCATTGAACCAAAAGAAGACGCCTCTTCACGATGCCGTGATCTACCTCCGTGCCATGAAAGACGGCGTCGACGTGGAGATCGCGATGCAGTGGAGCGACGCCTACAACGAATCGATCTTTCCTTACACCAACAACGTCTTCAATCGTGACGGCGGCACGCATCTAACGGGCCTGCGGACTGCACTCACCCGCGTGATCAACCAATACGGTTCGCGCGAAAAGCTCCTCAAAGACCTGAAAAACCCTCTCAGCGGCGAGGATGTGAGAGAGGGGCTGACAGCGGTCATCTCAGTCAAGCATCCAGACCCCGCGTTCTCCTCGCAGACCAAGGACAAGCTCGTGTCGAGCGAGGTCAAGGGCATCGTCGAAAGCGTCGTCAACGAAAAACTGAGCCAGTACCTCGAGGAGGATCCCAAGTCTGCTAAGAGGATCGTCGAAAAGACGGTGCTCGCGGCACGCGCACGCGAAGCCGCACGGCGCGCCCGAGAGATGGTGCAGCGCAAGGGCGTGCTCGATGCAAGCACCCTTCCCGGCAAGCTCGCCGACTGTCAAAGCAAGGATCCATCCGAGAGCGAGGTCTACATCGTCGAGGGCGATTCGGCGGGTGGCAGCGCAAAGCAGGGGCGTGACCGTCGCTTTCAGGCGATTCTGCCGCTGCGCGGTAAGATTCTAAACGTCGAACGCGCGCGCTTCGAAAAGATGCTGTCGAGCGCGGAGATTGGGACGCTGATAACGGCGCTCGGCTGTGGGGTCGAAGGCGGGGAAAACTTCGACATCGACAAGCTTCGCTACCATCACGTGATCATCATGACGGACGCCGACGTCGATGGGTCACACATCCGCACACTGCTGCTGACGTTCTTCTACCGTCAGATGCCGCAGTTGATCGAAAAGGGCTACCTCTACATCGCGCAGCCTCCACTCTACAAAGTTCGCAAGGGTAAAAAGGTGCGATACCTTCAAGACGACCAAGCGATGAGCCGCCACCTTATCGAGCTCGGCACGGACAACGTTCGTCTCGGCATGAAGGAGGGGAGCACGCAGCTGACCGGCGAGCCTCTGCAGCGCCTCCTCGAGGACGTCGCGCGGTTCCAACGCTTGCTGGAGAACATTGGGCACCGCGTCGACCCGCTCGTCGTCGAGGGTTTGATCACATCAACCGACCTCGAAGTCGAAGACCTCGCCGACCGAACGAAGGTCGAGGCGGCCATCGAGGCGCTGAAAACGTACATCCAGGCTAAGCGATCGGGTGAGCTCGCTGCAGTAATCGAGAGCGACGAGGAGCACGACCGATACAGGGTGCTCATCGAAACCCAAGACGGCGTCTCCCGCCGCGCGACGACGATCGACTTCGACCTACTTTCGGCCGGCAACATCGCAGAGCTCCGTCAAATTCATCAAGGGATTCGCGCACTCGGTCAGCCGCCATTCCTGCTCACCGTCCTCGACCAAGCTGGCAAGCCAGCGGGCGAGCCTTCCGAGGTTCCCGACGTCGACGCGCTTTGGGCGAACATCGATGCCCGCGCCCGCAAGAGCCTCGGCATCCAGCGCTACAAAGGGCTGGGCGAAATGAACCCCGACGAGCTTTGGGAGACCACGATGGACCCTGAAACACGAACACTCCTCCAGGTTCGAGTCGAGGACGCCGTCGAGGCCGAAGAGCTCTTCAGCGTGCTGATGGGTGACCAAGTCGAGCCACGCCGGGCTTTCATCGAGAGCAATGCCCTCAACGTAACCAACCTCGACATTTAGTGTGCGGATCTTTTCGCTCGACCACAAACGAAAATCTCTCGCACACTGAGTTCTCCGGATCAGGAAGCGTGACGGCGAAGCAACGCCTGCACCGCTTCTTCGACGCGAGGAATTTCCTCGGCGACTTGGCCTACCAGATCGCGAGCCGGCTCGACGGCCTCCTCGCGCTCGATCGCGCCCAGTAACTCCCCGACGCGGGATGCTCCGAGTTGCTTGCTGGCGCCCTTGATCGAGTGGGCCGTGAGCCGCACCGTCTCCATGTCCGAGGCTTCGAGCGCGTCGCGAAGGGTCACCACCGATTCGCGAAGCTGCTCGATGTAGCCGACCATCACCTCTTCGATGAAGCCGTCGTCCTCCTCGTCTAGGGAGACCAATTGGCGGACCATGTTCATGTCGAGTGCCGAAGGTGGAGGCGACTTCATGGAAGGGACCACGACCGGAGGCTCGTGGGAAAGCGACACCCACCGCTTGAATAGCGTCTCCAGCATGCTCGACCGCACGGGTTTCCCGATCGTGTCGCTCATTCCAGCCTCGAGACATCGGACGCGGTCCCCGTCCGTGGTGCTTGCTGTCAGAGCGATGACTGGGACTTCGCGGTTGGCAGGGTGCTCTCGAATTCTTCGGGTCGCCTGGAAGCCGTTCATCTGCGGCATGTAGCAATCCATGAAGATGATGTCGTATCTGGCGGTCCGGGCCTTCTCGAGAGCCATGCGCCCGTCGGTCGCGATATCGACATCGCACGCGAGTTTCTTCAAAAGTGCCTCCGTCACCATGCGGCTGGTGGGGTTGTCTTCCGCAAGAAGCACTTTGAGTCCTCGCCGAATCAACTGGTCGCCAACGCCAGGCGTGCCCTTGAGTCGGAGCGTATCCTCCGAGCCCGGCTCGAGCTCGACTTCGACCCAGAATGTCGTCCCTTCGTCTACTTTGCTCTCCACCCCTAGCTCTCCACCCATCAGCTCGACGAGCTGCTTCGAGATCGCGAGACCGAGCCCCGTTCCACCAAAACAGCGACTCGTGCTCGGATCCTGCTGTTGGTACCGAGTGAAGATCTTGTCGATCGCCTCGTCTGGAATTCCAATGCCGGTGTCCCGAACAGAGATCCGCACGCGACACTGCGCAGCCTTTTCCAGCATGCGGGCCTCGATGAGCACGGACCCAGACTCGGTGAATTTGATGGCGTTGTTGGCGAAGTTGAGCAGCACTTGACGCAAGCGGCCGCCGTCACCGACGAAGCGCGAACGAGTCAACCCATCGAGCTCGGACGCGAGGCGCAACCCCTTTTCTTTGGCGCGGGGTTGCATCAGCTCGACCACGCCGTCAATCAGAACCTCGAGGTCGAACGGCACCCTTTCGAGCTCGATCTGCCCCTTCTCAAGCCTCGAGAAGTCGAGGATCTCGTCGACCACGCCGACCAAGGCCTCCGCCGAGTCTCGGATCGCCGCAGCCATTTTCTGCTGCTTGGGGTCGAGCTTAGTTTCGAGGAGCAGAGACCCCAAACCGAGAACGCCGGTCATCGGGGTCCGCACTTCGTGACTCATGTTGGCAAGGAACTCGGTTTTCGTTTCGGATGCCCGTTCGGCCGCGACTCGCAGCTCATGAAGCTCGACCAGAGTTCGCCGCCGTACGACATGCGTACCTATGGCGACCACCGAGAATCCCGCGAGGTACCCGACGCTCTGCATCCAGTTTACATCTTCGATGAACAAGGAGGTAACCCCCCACCCGATGTCGGCGCATACCATTGTCACCAAGAGCCATGTACGACTCTGAAGGAGCGCGCCCGCAGCGAACTGCAGAATGACGAAGAAGTAGAACATCGATGGATCGCGGCTAATCACGTACCCCACGGTCATCGTTGACGTGATGATCACGAATACGACGCCCGCCACGTGAATTGACCAGTCGATCGGCAGTGGTTGATGTTTGGTGCGCAACGAAAACGCGAGGAGTGCGATACCGGTGAGGCCGTAGACCGCCATTAGTGCAACCGCGGCCTCATCCATGGATTGTGACCATTGCCCGAGGGCGATTCCGACATACGCGAAGCCCGCACATGCGGTCATCGTGCCGATGTGATGACCGGTGACCGAGTTCAGCATTCCCCGGCGCTGTTCGGGGTTCAGTCGGATCCGCGCCGCGACCGTTTCATCCGAAGGAGCCGCACCACGCCCCCACTCTGCTGGCTCTTTCCGCAGTCCCCCCACTCACTCACTTTACAGGCTAGTCCGGAGCGTTTCATGGCTTCCGGTCCTCGAGTTTGTAACGCGCCTCACGAACCGTGCGCAGTGCCGCGTCATGAAGCAGGCCATTGGACGCGATCAGCTTTCCGGATCGAGGGTCCGCTTTCAGGCCCTCGTACGTCGAGAGCTGTCCACCTGCTTCGAGTACGATGAGAGCTCCAGCGCACATGTCCCAAGCATTGAGGCCCTGTTCCCAATAGATATCGTACGTTCCGTCCGCGACGAGACAAAGATCGATCGCCGCCGAGCCACAGCGCCGGATGCCACGCGCTCGCTGCAGAAACAACGATAGCTCTTCGCGGTTGTTGTCTGGTGTCGTCCAACGGTCGTACGGGAATCCGGTGGCGCACAAGGCCTCTTCCAGCGCGGCACGGGTCGACACTTTGCAGCGCTCGCCATTTCGAAACGCGCCCGAGTCCTTTGCGGCCTTCCAAGTCGTTCCGAGTGCCGGCGCGTGGACGACTCCGACCAATCCGTCGGCGCCGTCGTAGAGTGCGACCGACACGCAGAAGAACGGATGACCATGGGCAAAGTTGGTCGTCCCGTCGATCGGATCGACGTACCAAACCAAGTCGCCATCGCCGGTTTCTGCGGTTTCCTCTCCCACGATCCGGTGTTCGGGGAAGGCGTGCTCGAGCCCGGAGCGAATCAGCTCCTCGCTTCGAAGATCGTGCTCGGTCAGCAGGTCGAACCTGCCTTTGTGGGAGATGCGGCCGACGCCACGCCAGCCCCGCAGGACCAACGCCCCCGCTTCTCGCGCGACTCGCTCCGCGACCTCCAAGGCATGCTCGCACTCTTCTCGGTTACTCATGAAGCCCAGCATTTTCCGCGGATTTTGGCGCCCGTGCCATCGAGATCTGACCACCTGGCCGGTGTGCGCTGGCATTTCCCTACCAAAACCCGTAAAAGCCCCTGCGCTACGAAGCCGACGGCTCGGGCGCAGCCTGCTGTAGGCTAGTGTGGTTATGCCCGAGAAGGACATCGTAACGCCGACCCTTCGCAATCCACTCGGTATGGATCGCGACGATCGCTCCGCGGCCCCGAAGGACGGCGGCGGGCCGTACGAGGCGAGCGTCCGCGAGGGTGAACGGCTTCGGGAGCGTCCGCGAACGGCTGCGGGCCTCGTCCAAATCGGCCGACAACATGCTAAGGAGCGAATGACGGTCTGGGAGCGGATCGAAGTGCTCCGAGATCGTGGGACCGAGCCTACTATCCTCTATCAGAACTGGGGTCCAAATCTCGATGGCGCGTCGATCGTAACCGCCATCGTTCAGATCCAGGACCGAAGCGTCGCCCTCTACGGTCACGATTTCACGGTGCGCGCCGGCTCGATGGACGCCACCAATGGTACGAAGCTTGCGAACTTGATTCGGTTGGCGGGGGATCAGGGTCTACCCCTCATCGGTATGAACGACAGCGCCGGGGCGTTCGTGCCCGCGGGGGTCGGCGGCCTCGACGGGTACGCCGAAGCATTCACGGCTCTGCGCAAGATCAGCGGTGTCGTGCCGAGCATCATGTGCATGTTTGGCTACAATGCTGGGGGCGGCTCGTATCTCCCGCGTCAAGGGAGCTTCATGATTCAGCCCGAAGATACGTTCTTCGGGCTTACCGGCCCAGGCGTCGTGAAGACAGTGCTTGGTGAGGATGTGACCGCCGATGAGCTTGGCGGTCCCGGTGTGCACGGACAGAGCGGCGTGTCGGACCTCACCGTAAACGACGAAGTCGGCGCGCTTCGCACCGCCCAGCGCCTGCTGAGCTATTTGCCCGGCAACAACCACGAATTCGCACCCTATCAAGAGACTTCGGACCCGATCGATCGCCCGACTGGCGAAATCGACACGCTCCTTCGCAAGGCTTTCAACTCGCCGACGGGGTTCAATACCCCGATCGATGTCAGCATCATCCTCCAGCAGATCTGCGATCACGGAGACTATTTCGAGCTTCAACCGCAACGTGCGCGGAACACTGTCACAGCGTTCGGGCGTCTCGGTGGACACGTGGTCGGGTTCGTCTGTAACAACAGCGCGGTAGCCTCAGGCCAGATCGACGTCGATGCCGCGTTCAAGAACTCTCGCTTCATCCGGTTCTGCAACCTGTACAACATCCCCGTCATCTTCATGGAAGACACGACGGGCTTCTTGCCTGGACGCGACCAAGAGAGCCGAGGCATCGTGCAAGCAGGACGCGCGATGCTCGATTCGATCATCGATTTGCGGACGCCGCGCCTCCTCTTGATCATTCGCAACGCCTTCGGAGGCGCATATGCGGCGTTCAACTGCTACGTGACGGGCGCCGATCATGTCATGGCCCTGCCGACGACCCGTGTTGCGGTCATGGGGCCCGCAGGCAAGGAGTTCGTCTACAAGAAGGAGCTTCGCGCGATGCGCACCAGCGCGAAAGCGCGCATCCAAGAGGCGATCGAGGGAGGCGCCACCAAAGCCGACGCAGAACAGGACGCTTTGGCTTGGATGAAGAAGCAAGAGGCGGCGTTCAATGCGCGCTACGAAGAGGAGCTCATGAATCCGAAGGAAGCGTTGAGCCTCGGGTCGATCTCGGAGATCGTGATGCCCACCGATGTACGCGCGGCGTTGGCGAAGAACCTCAATTTCTTTCTTTCCCACTACACTCCCGAGCCGCTTCAGGCCGTGCAGCGTGAGTTTCACTGATGGGTTCCTCGGATCTCTACCTGCACAACCCAATAATTCATCGAGACCGTCGGTTGGGTGAGTCGGAGTCGGACTGGGTGCGATCGTTTTCATGCGAAGACATGTCGATCTTGATCGTATGTCGGGGGCCGGTTCGTCAGGAGGCGCTCGACACCTTCGCGGAGATGGGGATCAGCGAGGCGGGGATCCTGCTGTCGGAGAAAGACTCGATCGTCTATCCTCGAGCCCTTGCTCCCGAGTTGCGCCGGCTCGATCCATCGCGCGTCCATGCGGTCGCCGACTACACCGGCGCCACCAAAGAGGAGCGCGCCGCCCGCATTCAAGAGATCATCCAGATCGCCAAGCAAAACGGCTACGACTACATTTTTGCGGGCTATGGCTTCATGGCGGAGGACGAAGAGTTCGTGCGCTCGATCGAAGAGGCGGAGCTGCGGTTCATCGGGCCTGGATCTCACACTGTGCAAGCGGCGGGCTTCAAAGACGAGGCTAAACAGACGGCAGAACGCATCGATGTCAGCGTGACTCCTGGCGTCAACAACGTGACCGCCCGCCTCTTGCTGCGCAAGCACGGTGACCGCGCCGCGTTGAAATCCGTCGCTTCCAAGCATGGGCTCGAGGTTCCGGAGCTCAGCGAAGACAGCTTGGCGATCGAAGACGTCGCCGACGCGGTTCTCGCTGCATCTTACGATGCGGGCATCGATCTCTACACGGTCGACGAGCTTGCCGAGCAGATCCGAATTGAAGTGTCCGCGATCCTCGAGGCGCACCCCGGTAGACGCATTCGCCTCAAGGCGATCGGAGGCGGCGGCGGCAAGGGCCAGCGCATCGTTCGCAGCGCTGACCGGGTACCGGCGATGGTCCGCGAGATCCTCGGCGAGGTGAAGGCACTAGGGGTAGGCGACAACAAGAACCTCCTCGTCGAGCTCAACATCGAGACAACGCGGCACAACGAAATCCAACTTCTTGGGAACGGCGACTGGTGCATCTCACTCGGGGGCCGGGATTGTTCGTTGCAGATGCACGAACAAAAGCTGCTCGAGGTTTCGATCACTCAGGAGACACTCGGCGAAGCGATCGAGCGCGAGCGGGAGGCGGGGAACGAAGAGCACGCCGCTGCGATCGGTCAAGACCTCGCGATTCTTCGTCGGATGGAAGAAGAAGCAGAGCGCTTCGGTCAGGAAGTGGGCCTAGACTCCGCGTCGACTTTCGAATGCATCGTCGATGGTGCTCGACACTATTTCATGGAAGTGAACACGCGAATCCAGGTCGAGCACCGCGTCTCGGAGCTCTGCTATGCGCTACGCTTCCGAAACCCAAACGACGCCGAGGATTACTTCGATGTGACCTCGATCGTCGAGGCCATGGCGCTCCTCGCGAAGCACAAGGGGAGGCTTCCACGACCGGGGCGCATTCGACGCGATGGTGCCGCGGTCGAGGCCCGGCTCAACGCAACCGACCAGTCTTTGTCTCCGCACGCAGGAGGAGAGATCATATTTTGGTCGGATCCGATCGAAGGCGAAGTGCGCGACGATCAAGGGATCTGCTTCAAGAATCCCGATACCGGGCTTTTCATGCGCTACAAGTTCGCAGGCGCCTATGACAGCAACATCGCGCTCTTGGTCACCACGGGCGACGACCGGCGCGCGAGCTACGAGCAGCTGCAAGAGGTTCTTCGCCAGACTGTGCTTCGGGGACCGGACCTTCAGACGAACCTACAATTTCATTATGGGCTCGTCAGTTGGTTCCTGGCGAACGGCGTGGACGCCAAACCCACGACCCGTTTCGTCGTGCCCTACCTGACATTGATGGGCGAGCTCCTCGATGAGGCCAACCATATCGACGTCGACTATGCCTATAAGCGGCTATGCAGCCAGTATCTCGGGGTCACGGCGGGCGACTCCGGCGCGACGAAGGCGACCGATGAAGTCATCCAGCTGAAGGCTACGCTGCTAGGGCGGCCACTTCGCCGACTGCTTCGCGAGCCGCACCTTCTTTCGGCTTGGCTCAGCACCCATCGCCGAGACTACGACGTCAGCAATCGTCGGGTGACGTGGCACCGCAATCCACTCCTGCTTCTGGCGGACACCTATCGGCTTCTACACATGGAAGCGAGCGTCGATGCACCGGCTGCTCACCGCATTTGGGAGCAAGACCAACTCGTGCTCGATGAAGGCGAGGCGTTCTACGCGGCGGTCGCAGATCGAATCGGTGAGACTTCGTGGCCGGAGCTCGATACGTTGCTTCGCGCCGAGGCCCCGGCGGCCGGCTTCGAGTCAGCCGAATGGAAGCCAGTTCGTGAGGCCCACCTCGGGTTCCAGCTCGGCACGGAGCTACTCGGGCTTCTGCCCTTGCTCGCCGAGAAAGTTGGCTTCTACGACCTGCGGGTCAACGACGACCTAACCATCACGATCCCCGAGCGCCTTCTCGATGTGGACCACCAGGTCAAGATGAAGAAGGTCCTCGTCCCGCCGCCCGCTAACAAGGCGGACGAAATCGTCGCGGTCAGCGGCGGCATGTACTACGCACAGGAAGCGCCAGGCATGCCGAAGTTCGTCGAAGAGGGGCAACACTTCGAAACGGGCGACCCGTTGTACGTCGTCGAAGTCATGAAGATGTTCAACAAGGTGTACGCTCCTTTCTCGGGCACAATTGACAAAATTCTCGTCGAGACCGACGGCACGATCGTCTCCAAGGGCCAGCCACTGTTCAAAGTCACCCCGGACGAGCAGTTCGTGGAAGTCGACCCCGCGCAGTTCCAAGCCCGGGTCGAAACCACGACAGAGGAATACCTCAACAAAGTCGCCTAAAGGGGGGCGGTCCCTTTCTCGAACATAGTGTTCGAAAAGATCCGCACCCTAGAGTGTGTCGTCGCGGCCGGTGGCTAGGACGACCCGATTTCTGCCGCCAGCTTTGGCGCGAAAAAGCGCGCGATCGGCAGTCGTCATCAATCGTGCACGGAGATTGCTCGGGGGTCGCCCGTTACAGCGACGCAGCCCGCTGAGAGTTGCGACGCCCACCGAGACCGTGATCTTCGGAAGCACACCGGCGGGTCGCATCGGTCCCGCGGTGCTGGCAGCGACGTGACTCCTCAGATGATCAGCGAGTGCCCGTGCGCTCTCTTTCGAGGCGTGCCTCTGCACGACGACGAACTCGTCACCCCCAAAACGAAAGACGGAACCGATACCTGCGGCGGCCTCATCAAGAGCCTTGCCCGTTCGTTTGAGGGCCTCACTGCCGGCGGCGTGTCCCAGCTTACTATTCACTTTTTTCAAGTGGTCCACGTCGACGAACATCAGCGCCATGTCCCTTTCGGCTCGCCGCGCCGAGCTCACGGCTCGTCTGAGCTCGCTGCCGAGCTCTCGTATGTTGCGTAGACCCGTCAGCGGATCGTGAGCCGCGAGAAGCTCTTGCTTCCTCAGCGACGTCGTTTGGATGAGCGAAGTCGTGACGTATCGGCTGAGGCCAGCGATCAGTTGCGCTTCGTGCTCGGTGAACCGTTCCTTGGGGTTGACGAGCTGCAGCAGACCGAGGTTTTGATCGCCGTCGTGAAGTCGGCCGATGATTGCCTGTTTGGTGCGCCGCGAAGACCCGGACCGAAATTGTGGATCGGGATCTGATTCCGAGATCACGAGCGGTGTTCGTCGAGCGAGCGCACGCGTGGCAAGGGCACGGTTGAAAGGCTGACCGTGCTCGAGAACGTGCTTTGCTTCTGGCCCGAAAGCGGCAACGCAGCAGAGCGCGTCTCTACTTCCACCTACGAAGATCGCGCCAGCGCTGGCTCGCACCCCGAGCGCAGCCGCCTCGAGCCCCTCTTCGAGCACACGCACGACTGGACGCGCTCGCGAGCTCGACGCCCCGAGAAGGGATTCCTCGAGCTTTGCCCCCCTCAAGGTCTGGATCCGCACCCTCCAATCGTAGAAAGTCCCGGTCGAACAAGCCAATCGAGTCCGACATTGTGGTGCGTTGTAAGTAACGTTTCACTTGAATACCGCGTAGAATGGAGGACCGTGGAGTTGGAGGGCCCTGGATGAGATGCGAGCGTGTATGCGCCCTGCTGTTCTTTCTTACGCTAGTTAGCTCCGCTGCCGGCTGTGGAAAGCAAAAGGCACCGATCGATCGCGTCGGGACCAACGCAGTAGAGAAGCGCTTCTTCGAGAACTCGTCTTGGTATTTCAGTCGCACCGTCATCGACGTCGATTACGAAGGCGGTCAGCTCGGCAGCTTCCCAGGCGACGCGGCGCTCGACTTTCAAGGCTCTGACCTCGCGTCGATACCTCGCATCCGCTGGGTGATCGAGGAGAAGACGCTCCTGGCGTTCCGAGACTACGAGCTTCTCGAGGGCGCCAACCCCGGCTCGCCGGAGCCAGGCACCATCCTCGGTCAACCGGTTGCCGCATTCGAGATCGAAAAGCATTTCGACATTCGCCGCGCGTACGCGGATTCTACCGGTGAAGAGCTCAACATCATCGAGGAGAACGACACCGACCGACCTTGGTACGAGCGCGAATTCATGCGTGTGAATTGGGCCGACAACATCCTACCCGGATATTACGGCCAAGTCAGCGAGCTGAACGAGCTTCTCGGGCTGTTTGAAAGGCAGTCGGCCAATCTCTTCATTCAGGCGGAGTCGGAGTTCCCGGATTCCTGGCGGCTGCGCTTCCATTTCATGCCGTGCGACGGGCTCGAAGACGAGAGCGAAGATTGCGGACAGCACGAAAGGTCATGGGCGGCGGACTATCCGCAGGAAGAGCTCTACGCCTTCGACTTCGTGACCCAAGAGCTCCTCGCGCCAGGCACCGTCATCGATCCCTTCGAGCGGGTTCCGGTCAACTTCTGCGATTCGAACTTTACTGACGCCCCGCTATGCACGAGTGCATCGATGTACGTGAGAAACAGTTTCTTGCGGGTCAGCGATCAGCGCCAGTACCAGTCCGTGAACTGGGTCGACTCTCGTTTCGAGCGGGCGGGCTTTTTCCGGCTCGAGCGCCCGACAGTCGACCGATCCACCGGCGCAGACGACCCAGCGTTTTTCGAGACCGATTTCCTGAACTACAACATCAATCGCCACAACATCTGGTACGAGTGGTGGGACGAAGACGGCGCTCCCATTCCACATGCCGAGCGCCGCGTGCGACCAGTGATTTTCTACACGACGCCGGAGCTTCCTGCGCATTTGGTTCAGACGAGCTTCGAAGTCGCTGCTCGTTGGAACGAAGTCTTCATGCAGACGGTGCGGCGCCTTCAGGGCCGCGCTGAGGCGGAGTTCCCTGACGTGGCATGTCAGGACGAGAAGCCCGATGGGTACTGTGCTTGTGTTCGCGACCCGGACACGGGGGCGGTTTTCAATCCGACGTGCCCAGGGCGATACGACCCCTTCGAGACGCCGGCGCAGGCCGAAGCACGCGGGGTTACAAACCCTTACGACTGCCGTGTGGAGGTCCCCGACGGTGCGCAGCCTGACCTCGATCGCGCCGACCTCAGCGATGAGCATTTCAACGGGTGGTTTGGCGCTGAGCAGGTGGGTTCCGAGTGCGTTCTTCGGCTCCGGATCAACAGCTGCAACAAAGCCACGATCGCAGCTAATGACGACACGATGGAGGGCCTCGAGTGCCAGGAGCGCGGCGACTCACGGTTCAAGTTCCTGAGCTACGTCGATCAGCCGGGCACGGGTTTCCTCGGTATTGCGACGCTTCGTGGGGATCCGGTTACCGGTGAAATCCTAGTCGGTGACGCCAACATCGGGGGCCCAGCACTCGACAGCTACCGCACCACCGCACTTCAGATGTACGACCTCATCAACGGGGATCTGACCGACGAAGAGTTTCTGACCGGGGAGGACGTCCGCCTCTATCTAGAGAATCTCGATCGGGTGCAGTTGCCGGCCCGACCCCGGATCGATTTCAACGTCGCGCTCAAGCATGGGAGCGCGCTACCCATCGACGTGCAAAGTATCGACAACCGCATGGCGGCCTTCGCGAGTCGTGCCGATGCTCTCGCGGGGCCAGCAGGGCGTGCCGCGACATACATCGATCGTCGCGCCGATCTCGTCGGCACGAACATCGAGCACCGGGTGATGGAGAGCTTCGAGACCCTGATGCTCGCAGGCATCGAAGTCGTCCCCGACGGTTATGGCCCAGCAGACATCAGCGACGCCATCCTCGACCAGGTGTCGCCCTTCCGCGCACCGATGCACGAACAGATGCGGAAGCTCGCGGACCTGGAGACCGCCGCCTCTCGAAACAACGTGATGATGCCGAACGAGTTCGTCGACAACTCGGTCCTCTTCTTCGTCAACCAACACAAGGACTGGCCGCGAGCACGCATCGAGATCGCGCTCAATCAGCTCCTCTATTTTCACACGCAGCTTCATGAGCTCGGCCACTGCCTCGGGCTTCGACACGACTTCGGCGCGTCCGCCGACACCGAGAACTACGACGATGAGTACTATCAAATCGCGCAGCGATTCCCGTTGCCCGACCCTGCCGATTACGACGTCGATGGCACGTCCGGGTTGAACGCCAACGAGCAGATCGCGTTCGAAAGCGCGCTCGACGCGATGCGAGAGAAGCGAGAGCTCGCGGGGATCGACTCTCACATGGACTCGTCGGTGATGGAATACATCGCACAGTGGTACGGTCGCACCACAACTGAGGCCGGCCGATACGACGTGGCCGCGGTGAGCTTTGGGTATGGCGACCTCGTCGAGCTCTATGACAATCGCGGAGGCCTCCACATAAGCGACATCGACCCGACCAACGCTGACCGGGTCTGGGCGAAGTACTATCAAGGCGGCGAGGTCTGTGACTCCGATGCAGACTGTCCGTTTTCCGAGTTGGGCCCTCGCAGCGCCGAGCTGAGCGGCGTCAACATGGCGGCCGGGCTGACGCAGTCGTGTGTCCCGCACCCCCGGGGGGCCGCCACGCACGGCAGCCTCTGTTCGAGCTTCGACGACGATGCGGCGGCTCTTGCCCTCGGCGATCCACGCGGCCCGTACTTGCCTGTGAGCTATCGCTTCTGCTCGGACGAGCGCGTTGGGACGTTAGGCTGGTGCCACCGCTTCGACGAAGGAGACAGCTACCGCGAGATCGTGCGAAACCTCGCCGAGCAGTACGAGCGCCAATACATCTTCACCAACTTCAGACGCTACAGGTCGGACTTCGACATCGGGCCGTACATCTCGAACCGACTCGTCGGCCGTCACTTCACGATCTTGCAGGCAGTCTTCCGCAACCTGATCTACCGCTACCAAACCGATCCATCCTTCCGCAATGATACCAACGACTTCGGCTTCTATGACCAGTTCATGGCGAGTGCCGACGTGCTCAACTTCTATGCGAGGGTGCTCGGTCAACCGGACATCGGCTCGTACCTGTTCGACCCCGTCACCGGGAACTTCGAGCGTGCGAGCTCGGTCCCGGGCCTTCCCGGATCGGAGCTCGACCTCTCGATCGGGCTCGGGCGGTACTTCTCGTCCACTTATCAACGCGGGCTCACCGGCATCTCTCGCATCGAGCGCATCGGCTCGTTCTACGACAAATGGATCGCGATCCAGATGCTGACCGATCGCGGTGGCGCGATGGACTACACGCGCGATGTGCCGTTCTGGGTGAATTTCCACGACCTCTTCCCAATCGAGATGCAGCAGATCTTCCAAGGTATGATCCAAGATGAACCCGAGTCGATCTCACCCCGGGTCGTTTGCGGCACGCCCGGCCCGGGAAGCGTGTGCAACGACCCGCGCGTCGTGTACATGGACTTCTATCGCGGGGACTGCTCCGCACCGGAAACCTGTAGGCCCGATCCGGTCGAGGAAACCTACGCGGGCCTCGATGTCGTCGATGGTGGGAGCTCGGTGTTACTCCAGTTTCTCGCAGCGGCTTTCGCCCTCGCAGATTTTCCGGTCTTCTTCGACACGACTTTTCAGAACCAGCTCTTCATTTGTGTCGAGGGCGAGGGGGATTGCTTCGCTCCGAGCGACGGATCGGTCGAGGGTGTCGACTTCGTGCGGCATAGCTCGACCAGGTTCGGAAAGACATTCCTCGCCTTTCAAATCGAGCCTGCGATATCGGTGCCCAATCAGGAGTCGATCGGCTTCAACATGGTCAAGGAGGCTTCAGACAACGCTTTTGTCATCGACGTCCTCGAGCGGATCGGGAACGGAGAGACGGTGTCGCAGGTCGAGCTCGATCAGCTGACCACCGCCGGTTATCGCATTCCCGCGGATGCAGCTGAGGCGGTCTCAGACCTCAACATACTCGATCGTCGACAGCGAAACCTCGAATCGTTCTTCTTCCAGTTGATTGACCTTCAACGTCAGCTCGGCATTGCCGGATACTTGAGGTTCTGAGATGAGAACGAAGCCAAAGCTCTTCAGCTCTCATTTCGCGGCCGCCTTGTTGGTGTCGTTCACCTTTAGTTGCACCAAAGGAGGCCCGACGGCGGACCGCGTCCAACCGAACCTTATCGACAAGGACATCTTGCAGGGTGAGTGGTGGGTGACCCAGACGGTCATCGATGCAGACGCGGAAGCGACCGGCCCCACGTGGACCGGTGACGCTGGATGGGATCGCAGCCTCGACAAAGGGCAATCCGGCTCGCTTGGTCGCATTCGCTGGGTCATCGACGAGAAATTTCTCTTTGCCTTCAGGTCGTACGAGCTCGTCGATGGTGCCAATCCGAACGCCGACGACGAGGAGTTCCGGGGGCAGCCGCTCGCGGCCTTCGAGGTGATCGATCACGTCGACGTTCGACCCGAGTACAACGAAGTCACCGGAGAAACGCGCAACATCATCGAGGAGAACACTGAGGACCGTCGCTGGTACGAGCGCGAGTTCATGCGGGTCGATTGGTCGAAGAACCACGTGAAATCTTTCTTTTTCCCGGCCGAGCTCGACGCCCTCGGTGGTTGGACGGTCGAACCCGGGGCGTTCTTCATCCAGGATGCGAGCTCACACTGCACGGGCGAAGGCGAGGAAGAGCAGTGCAACTTCCCCAAGTCTTGGGAGCCGCAGTTCGTGACCCTCTCCGAAGACCCGAGCTATCGATTCGCCGATGAGTGGCCGGAAGGCAACGAAGATACCACGCACTACATGAGCTTCGTCACCTTCATGAACCTCTCGCCGGATGCGAACTGTGTTTTCGCGAGCGGGACGGCATGTCAAACGCTATCGATCCCCTCGCGGCTTGCGTTCTTGCGCGTTCCGCCCGATCACCAGTACGCAGCTGCTACCCAGAGCCACGAAGAGTTCGACAAGTTCGGGGTGTTCCGGACCTATCAACGGACGTACATCGGCGCTTCGGGTGACGGTACGACGCGTCGGTGCGATCGGAACGTCGACTGCGGAACGGGTGGTTTCTGCAATGTAGAAACGCACGCCTGCGAGGGTGGGCTTGGCGAAGACTTTGGCGAAACCGATTCGCTCGCGTTCCTCCGACCGCGACACAACTTCTTCGCGCGGTCACTGACCGACCAGGAGTGCACGGCGGATTGGCAGTGCGATGGGCGCTTCGGTGACTTGCCGAGTGCCCCTGGCTCGGTCTGCGACGCGCGCGCACGTCGATGTACGATTCCCATGCGCGACCGAGTACCTCGCCAACTTGCGGACGGCCCCGGGTCGGTGGCGTACTATTTGAATGCGGGTTTTCCCAAGCATCTCGTTCATCCGGCGATGGAGGTGATGGGCAACTGGAACGAAGTGTTCATGCGTGGATGGCGGGTTACCCGCGGAGAGGCCCTCCCGACCTACGAGTCGATGCGCATCGATTGTCAACAGCAGGACCCAACCCGGTACTGTTTCTGTGGGTCGCCCGATGACGTCGGAGGAACTTGTCGGGGACGGTACGACCCGTTCGTCACGCCTGCGAATTGGATTTCGCAAGGCGTCGATGACCCCTACCAATGTCACATCGAGAACGCGGAGTTCAGCGAGCCCGTTTCGCCGACCTCGTTTGACGACTACCCGCTTCCGCAAGCGTACCGATACCAATTCATCGGGGACGAGTGTTTGTTCGTTCTGCGCACCAATACCTGCGATTGGCACCGAACCGATGCATCGCAGATCTGCGATGAGGTGCTCGATCTCGAAGGCGAGCCGGTCGTCTGGGAGCAGCTTGGGGACCTACGCTACCAGTTCTTCAACTTCATAGACCAAGTGAACACACCGTTCGGTGGCGTGTCTAGCCCGTTGGCCGACCCCACCACTGGCGAGTTGATCACAGCCAATGCGAACTTCTCCGCACGCGGGGTCGAGGCCCGGGCGACGCAGGCGCTCGACTTCTTTCCAGTGCTTCGATGCGCCAATGACGACCTCGGGTGTGATGCGGGTGACGAGGCCGCAGCCGAGCGCTATCTCACGGGCGAGAACCTTCGAGCATACTTCTCGAATCTTGGTCGAACCGAGCATCCTGCAGGTCTTGCCGCCTCAGGCTCGGACGGCTTCAGCATCGACGATACGTCCCGGCCGCAGCTCCCGGTCGACGTCAACGGGGCCCTGCGCAATGTCATGGCCCGCGCAGAAGACCGCATCGATAGCCTTCGTGGCCAGGAGGGCCGCTCCCAACTCTTGAGCGACCGAATGCGTCGACTGGCCGGCACCTCGATTGAGCAGAAACTGATGGGCTCTCTCGGCGTGGACGGATACGAAGCCCTCAATCGACATTTCGACCATGGCCAACAATACGTGTTTGGGCTCACGCCCCAGACGAGCATCTACGACGAAGACATTCTCGATCAGATTTCGCCGTTCCGCGGGACGAGCTTCACGCGCACGCTCAGTGCTGGGGCCGACGCCGACGATGAGCTCTCCAGTCACAACATCTGTTTCGGCAACGAGACACCATTCCGCAAGCGCTACCTCGAGTATTGGGCCGAGGCGTTTCGCGGCCGACCTCCGACCGAGGCCTCGATCCGCATGCAACAGCTCTACACGAGGCAAGTGCAATACCACGAGATCGGTCATTCGGTCGGGCTTCGGCACAATTTCGCCGCAAGCCTGGATCGTGACAACTACGGTGATGGTTACTTCAACCTGGTCATGGGCGACTCCTCTTCGAGCGGCGACGACTTGCCCCTTCCGAGGCTCGAGGACTACGACCTCGACGATGACGGGTTTGTCGCGGGGCCCGAGTTCGATCAGTACTTGAGCGACCTGCGCGAGACGCGGAACGAACGCGCCAAGCGGGGTGCGCACAACTACATGTCGAGCTCGACGATGGACTACAGCGGCGACGAGTCAGACGCCCAGGGCTTGGGTCGCTACGACGTGGCCGCAACGATCTGGAACCACTTCGACCAGCAGGAGGTCTACAACCTTTCGAGAGATGCCGTGGAGACCGACGAAGACGGTCCCTTCGAGGGGCTCAAACGCTCCCACGAGGTGGGCCGCGTGTGGTGGCAGGCTTACCTTGGTGGGGAGCGCTGCGGGGTCGATGCCGAATGTCCGTACTCCCGCGTGTCAGGGGCGATTCCCGATACCCAGCCGGTTTATCAGCGATGTGTCCAAAACCCTCGTAGGGTATTCCCCCAACAGGAGTGCGCGGGCCAATCGGATTGTGTCTGTTCCAACTTCGACTTTGACGTCATCGACTATGCGGACACCGCGGGCTACCCAGAAGCCGGCGTCGACCGAAACTACGCCCCGGTGCGCTACCTGTTTTGTCCTGACGACCGAACCAAAGATATATCGTGGTGTACGCGCTTCGACGCGGGAGAAAGCTTTCACGAAGTTATCGATCACTATCGGCGCAGTTGGGAAGAGCTTTACCCTTCGGAGTACTATCGGCGCTTCCGACGGGGCGGTGCGCAGGGCGGTGAATCGACCGACATGGTCAAGCAGGCGGCCAAGATCTATCAGCATCTCTTTTTTCGCTTCAACTTCGAACCTGGCTTCTCGTTGGACACCGGCCCGCTTGGTTTCGACGATCAGTTCTTGGCCTCGATTGACGCCATGAACTGGTTCGTAGAAATCGTGAACCTGCCGGATGAAGGCTCCTACCAATACGACGCGAGCCAGAACATGTACCGCTTGATGGGCGAGTCGATCGACCTCCCGGGGGCCGACCTGAGCTTCCTGCCAGGGCAAGGGTTTGGCATGTGGACCAAGTACCAAGACGGCTATTTTGGGTTCTTCCGACCGGAGCGCGCTGGGGTTTTCTACGACAAGTTTGCCGCGCTCTGGGCGTTGGCGATCCGCGATTGGGACTTGGACTTCACAGTCGACGAGCGCTACTTCATCAACTTCTACGACCTCTTTCAGACGGAGATGACCGAGTTCTTCGGCGGCGTCATTCTCCAGGACGAGAGCTGGTTCGCGCCGCGGCTTCGCATGGAAGACGGCCAGCCGATCGTCCAGCACATGAGTTGGTATCGCGGAACGGCGCTCGGTGAATGCTTCGAGAACAACGCGTTCGTTCCCTGCCGTGGCAGCCAGCGCGAGGTGTACCCAGACGCCCCGATCGGGGGAACGACCAACGAGGTGCTCAGAAGCTGGGCAGCGATTCTCGCGCTTGCGCAATTCCCCGTCTACTACGACACGAGCTTCGAGCAGCGGCTCTTGATCTTCAAAGCAGGCAGCGGCTCGGGTTTCAACATTCCGGACATCCAAGCCGATGGCAGCCCTACCTGCGTCTACGGGACAGACGGTCTCGGAGCGGGTCACCTGGTGGTCGACCCCGGGGTACCGAATGACTGTGATACCGCCGAGGATGCCGATTACGTCGTCTTCGAGTCGAACCGGTTCCGTACTCCTTACGTCGCCGTCAAAGTGCGGCCAAGCCTGGAATTGAACCTCGAAGAGGAGCAGGTCGGCTTTCAACTGCTCAAACGACTCGTAGACCTACAAGCCGAGGTAGACGCTCTTCCGCCAACCGATCCTTCGGTGCCTGGCAAGCTACAGGAGCTTCAACAGGGGGAATCGTTCCTCGAGTACCTCATCGAGCTTCAAACGGCGTACGGAATCAGCAACTTCTTCTGATGGCGCTCGTAAGGCGTTCCTGTAAGCTATCGACGTGGGGACGCCGTTGCCGGACAAGGACGACCTGCTCAGACAATACCGGTCGATGATGCGGATCCGCCGCTTCGAAGAAGAAGCGGCGCGCAACTATGCCAAGGGCAGGATTGGCGGTTTCCTTCATCTGTACATTGGGCAGGAGGCGATCGCAGTCGGGGCGGTCGATGCGCTTCGAGACCAGGACTACGTCTTTCAGACCTACCGCGACCATGGCATTGCCCTTGCGCGCGGGATGCCGGCCAAGGCCGCGATGGCCGAGCTCTTCGGCAAAGACACGGGCTGCTCGCGCGGGATGGGCGGCTCGATGCACTTTTTCGACGTCGAGCGCAACTTTCTCGGAGGCTGGGCCATCGTCGGCGGCCACATGGCGCTCGCCGCCGGCACCGCATTCAAGTCCAGGTACAACGGTGAAGATCGTGTGACGATCTGCTTTTTCGGTGAAGGCTCGACCAACATCGGGGGCTTTCATGAAGCGATGAGTCTGGCTGGCCTCTGGAAGCTCCCCATCGTGTTTGTTTGCGAGAACAACCAATATGCGATGGGGACCCCTCTCGAGCGCACGAGCGCCCTCAAAGACCTATCGATCAAGGCCAAAGGCTACGCGATGGCGGGCGCGCGGTTCGAAGGCCACGACGTCACCCTCGTCCAGGAACGGATCGCCGAGGCGGTGGATCGCGCACGGACGGGGGCTGGGCCGACGTTCATCGAGGTGCTCACATATCGGTTCCGTGGACACTCGATGAGCGACCCCGCGAAGTACAGGTCGCGCACGGAGCTCGAGCAAAAGAAGCAACTCGACCCGATCCAGGTGGCGCGCGAAAGGATACTGGAGCTCGGGGTCGAAGAGGCCAAGCTCGACGACATCGACCTCGAAGTCGATGAAGAGATCGACGCAGCCGTGAAATTCGCCGAAGAGTCCGAGCCTGCGCGTCGAGAGGTCATGCTGGGCACGGTCTACGCCGAGGAGGGAGAGTTGTGAGAGAGCTTCGCTACCGAGAAGCGCTTCGCGAGGCGATGCTCGAGGAGATGGAGCGTGACGAACGGGTCTTCTTGATGGGAGAAGAAGTCGGGCACTATCAAGGTGCCTACAAAGTTTCTGAGGGCCTTCTCGACAAGTTCGGCGAGCGTCGCGTCATCGACACCCCAATCGCCGAGTCCGGTTTTGCGGGTATCGGCATCGGTGCAGCGATGGTGGGTCTTCGACCGATCATCGAGTTCATGACTTGGAATTTCTCGTTCGTCGCATTCGACCAAGTCATCAGCAATGCAGCCAAGATCCATCAGATGAGTGCGGGTGCGATTCACGTACCGATCGTCTTCCGTGGTCCGAATGGCGCGGCTCGGCAGGTGGCGTCGCAGCACAGCCATGCGGTGGCACCGTTCTACGTCGGCATCCCGGGCCTCTACGTGTGCCAGCCAAGCACTCCGCGCGATGCCAAGGGTCTCCTCAAGACCGCAATTCGTAGCAACAATCCCGTGATCTTCCTCGAGGGCGAAACGCTCTACGGCGTGAAAGGCGAAGTCCCGGACGAAGGGGTCGAGGAGCTGATCCCTTTTGGCGCAAGCCGAGTCGCCCGCCACGGGGCCGACTGCACCATCGTGACCTGGGGTCGCCCCTACTATGTGGCGATGGCAGCGGCTGAGAAGCTCGCAGCGGACGGGACCGAGTGCGAGGTCATCGACCCTCGGACGCTGCGCCCTCTCGACATGGGTCCGGTGATCAAAAGCGTGCGAAAAACCAATCGGTGCGTGGTGGTCCACGAGCACTGGCCGTATGGTGGTCCCGGCGCCGAGGTTGTTGACCGCGTTCAGCGGGAGGCGTTTGATTACCTCGATGCTCCGGTCGAGCGGGTGACCGGGCTTGACGTGCCGATGCCTTATGCGCTCAATCTCGAGAACGAAGTGCTTCCGACGGAGGAGCGAGTCATCGACGCGGTGAAGCGCGTCAGCTACGCGAAGTGAACCATGGCAAAGATCATCGGACTCCCCAAGCTCTCACCGACGATGGAAGAAGGCACGCTCGTCTCGTGGGCCAAGAAGGAAGGTGACTCTGTCGATGTCGACGATCTTCTGGCGGAGGTCGAGACCGACAAAGCGACGATGGAGTTTCGGTCGTTCGACCGCGGCGTGCTCTTGAAGATCTTGGTTCCGGAGGGCGTGACTCTCGAAGCTGAGGTTCCGGTGGCGATCATCGGGAAGGCGGGAGAGGACATCACCGAGCTCTTGGCGCAGGTAGAGGCGGCGGGGGCACCCCGTAAAGAGGCTGCGTCGCCACGGGGCGAGGGGATAGCGACAGAGTCAGAGACACCGTCAGGACCAATGGCAGAGTCAGCGCCAGAGTCCGCGCCAGAGTCCGCGCCAGTCTCAACCACGGGGGGCAATGGGGGGCGGGTGATCTCTTCTCCGCTTGTTCGGCGGCTGGCTCGGGAACGGAGCATCGATCTTGGATCGGTCCAGGGTACGGGGCCCCATGGGCGCATCGTCAAGCGCGATATCGAGTCGTACACCGGCCCCGGAGCAACCAGCACGATGCTCAGCGGAGAGCGTTTGCCGCCAGAGGTTCGGCAAGCCAGTAGCATGCGGAGGACGATCGCGAGGCGGCTGACAGAGTCGACGCAAAGCATCCCGCACTACTACCTGACGATCGACTGCGATATCGGTCCGCTTTCCGATGCGCGAAAGGCGATGAACGCCGAGTTAGAGGCGGACGCTAAGAAGGTATCGCTCAACGACTTGATCATCAAAGCGGCGGCGGTCGCGCTGCGTCGCGTTCCCGAGGTCAACGCATCGTGGATGGGCAAGGAGATTCACTACCATCAAGTCGTGGATATCTCGGTCGCGGTTGCGGTCGACGACGGGCTGATGACGCCGGTCATTCGCGATGCCGACCGAAAAGGGATCACTCAGATCGCCGACGAAGTCCGTCACCTCGCCGGCCGTGCCCGCGAACGAAAGCTATCGATCGAAGAGATGACCAACGGGACGTTCTCGATCTCGAATCTCGGTATGTATGGTATCGAAGAGTTCACCGCGGTCATCAATCCGCCAGAAGCTGCCATTCTTGCGGTAGGGACCATCCGAGAAGAGCCGGTCGTTCAGGCTGGTGAGGTCGTCCCGGGCCGCCGCATGCGTTTCACCATGAGCTGTGACCACCGAATCGTCGATGGTGCGGTGGGCGCCCGCTACATGGCCGCCTTCAAACGCATCATCGAATCCCCTCTCAACATGCTGCTATGAGCCCTGAGACCGGATCAACTTGGCTCGATTGGGCGGTGTGGGACACGGCCATGGGTCGGAGCGTTTACAGGAAGAGCCGGAACACGAGCACGAACGCCATGACGAAGGCGGCTACGAACGCCGCAGTTTCGAGCTTCTTCCGCATTGCCGCGGCACGATCATATGCAAGATCGGCGTCGCGTTGCTAGCCGTGCGCGGACGTCGTGTGTGTAAGGTTCAGCGTACAGCAGCGCACACGCGCGTCAGCAGGCGCCGTGGAAACGCTTTGCGTCCGTCGGAAAGATCTTTCCAGGATTCAAGACGTGTTTCGGATCGAAAACGTTCTTGATCCGTTGTTGGAGCTCGATGAGCGCGGGCGACTGCTCCATTGGGAGATAGGGAGCCTTCAGAACGCCGATGCCGTGCTCGCCGCTCAGGGTTCCTCGAAGCTCGATCACCCGTTCGAACAGTCGTCGGACTGCCTTGTCCACGATGTGCTTCTGATCGGGGTCGTCCCACAAGAAATTCACGTGGAGATTGCCGTCGCCAGCGTGGCCATACGTGGGAATTATCAACCGGTTCTCCTCCGATAGCTCGGCGCAGGTCTGAAGCAGGTCGGCCATTTTCGTTCTGGGAACGACGACGTCCTCCGATAGCTTGTTCTTGGCCTGTCGTCGGAGGCTGTAGCTGAGCTCACGCCGCGAGGCCCAGAGACGCTCCCGCTCTCCGCTGTTCTGCGCCACCAAAACCTCGATCGCACCGACGTCGGTAAGCGTGTTACCGCAGACTTCGAGATCGCCGTCTAGCCGGTCTGCATCGCCGTCGAGCTCCAAGAGAAGGATCGCCCGCGTTTCGTCGGGTATCGTCAAACCCGCCTCGGGTCGCACGATGCGAATCGCCTCCGCGTCGAGCAGCTCGATGCAGGACGGCACATGCCCCACTGACAACAAGGCTCGCACGGCCGGAGCCACGTCGTCGAGGCTCGGGAAGCAGGCGAGGAGGGTGACGGTCGCTTCCGGCTTCGGAATCAGGCGCAATGTCGCCTCCGTCACGATTCCTAGCGTGCCTTCGCTCCCGATCATCAACGCGGTCAGGTCATACCCTGTAACGCCCTTCTTTGTTTCGTGGCCGAGCTCGAGCACGGTACCGTCTGCCAGCACCACTTCCATGCCGAGCACGTACTCCCGCGTAACGCCGTACTTGAATGCTCGCGGCCCGCCTGCGTTGGTGGCCAGGTTTCCCCCAATGGCGCACGAGTCGCGCGAGTTGGGGTCCGGCGGATAATAGAGTTGCTGGTCCTCCACCAAGCGCTTGAGCTCGCCTGTGATCACGCCGGGCTGCACCCTGGTGGTGAGCTCGTCTCGATCGATGTGCTTGATCGCACCCATCCGGTCGAAGGTGAGCACGATGCCCCCCGGAACGGGTACGGCACCACCCACGCGTCCGGTGCCGCCACCCCGAGGTGTTACCGGCACTCCGTGCTCGAACGCCGCTCGCATGACTTCCGAGACTTGCTGGGTACTACTCGCCCGAACGACTGCTTCAGGAACACACGGCGTGGTTTCGCTCTCGTCTCCGGCGTATCCTTCGAGCAGGGTTTCGTCGCGAATTACGGAGCCAGATCCACACGCGCGCTCGATCGCGAGCAAAGCGCTGTCCAAAGAAGACATAGCGCGAGCCTTGGGCCGTGCGCCCAGTCGGTCAAGGGCACGTGCGATCAGCAGGAGGAGGCGCTAAGCTCTACAGCCGCGGCTGCCCCGCCGCTCCCTGACCGTGCGATTCTTTGCTTGCGTGTTGCTGGCCGTTGCGGCGGCGGTTGGCTGTGGTGATGCCGCCCCCCTCGCGAACCAAGATGCTGGACGCGATGCGAGCGTCGATCTGGATGGCGGTGCAGGTGGAGCAGGCGGCGCGGACGCGGACGTTCCGGACGGCGGCTTCGATGCGGGGCCCCGCTGTGGCACCAGCGCGCTTTGCCTGAGGTGCCCCGATGAAGAGGACCTCTGCGACGATGACAATCCCTGCCCCGCAGGCGAGGAATGCCACGAGACAGGATGCGACGATCTCAAGCGTTGCTTCGTGCTTCCAGGTGGCGCGTGCCCGGCTAACGGCGATTGCGGCGACCCAGACTACGCGTGCAACCTCGAGGTCGGCAGGTGCCTTCGAACGACCCCCGGTTGCGACGATTCCAATGATTGCGTGACGGGTTTCGCCTGCGAGGACGACACCTGCACCGACCGACGCGTCCCGTGCATCTCGGTCTCTGATTGCCCACACGGGTTCACCTGTCGCGTCATTGGTGACTATCAACGGTTCTGTCGTCGCGTCACGCGTCCCTGTGACGACGACATCGATTGCCAAACCCTCGGAGTCGTATGCGGTGACGTCGAAGGGGATGGACAGATGGAATGCATGGCCCCGTTCGATCCCGGCGGTCGTGTTTCGTGTGATAACTCACAATGCCCGTCCGGTGTCGCTCCGGTCTGCGAGGTGATCGAGCAGGGTACGCAAGCGGTGTGTGGGCAGTTCGGGCTTTGCGTCTCAGCGGCCGATTGCGCGGGTGGCTTCGAGTGTAGAGACCTCTGGGGCGACGGTCGAAGCGAATGCGTCTTGCACGGGGACTCCTGCGCGGATTCCAGCGAGTGCGCGCTGCGCCAAGTCTGCGCTTCACCCCGATCTGGAGGCTCCCCATCTTGTGTAGGTGGCGCGGTGATGTAGCACTTACACTACGGCGCGATTTCCTGTAAGGTAGTCCCCTTCCATGTGGGCGATATCACCATGAATTGGCTTCAAAAAACGGTTGCTCGTGGGTCCTGTGCCGCGGCCCTGCTCGCCTTGGCGGCCTGCGGTGGCGGAGCTGGCATCGACGACAGCTCGAACGCGGTCATCGACCCGCCACAAGAATGCTCCCCCGCCCGGCCCGACTGTTCAATTGCCTCCGACTTCCCGGTCCAAGGGGATCTCAACGCCACCAACTCGGCTGGCGTCCGGTACTCGGCAGAGACCGGCGCGCTCGTCATCGACCGCGTCGGCTCTCTTCCGGACGGCGACAATGACGGCGCTCCCGATGATGCTGACGATTGCCCCGGCATGCCTGGCTGGCGTATGCCGTGTGACGGGGATCCGGCTAACGACGGGATCTTCCAGACGCTGTTCTTCGATCCATCCGGCACGCAAGAGGCCGTTCGAACGTCGATCATCGCTACGACCGCCGACATCCCTGCCATCGACATCTACTTCTTGGTCGATGGCACGACCTCCATGGCCGGCGAAATCGGTGTGCTCCAAAGCGAGATCATGACCGTCGTTTCCGACATCGAGGCGTTGTTCGACGACCACGACCCTCAGCTCGGCCTAGGGCTCTACCGCGACTATCCGGTCGTCCCGCTGGCGATGACATACAGCCAGGCGCCCTACCATCACATCCTCGACTTGACCGACGACACGCTACTCTTCGAAAAGGCGGTGAGCACCCTCAACACGGTCAGCAACATGACCAACCCAGAGGCTGGGTCGCAGGCGCTGTTCGCGGTGGCGACCGGACAGGGCTTGGGCGACTTCGTGCCGAACCGAGCTCCGTGTCCTGCCGGACAGGTCGGCTATCCCTGTTTTCGGCCAGACGTCTTGCGGCTCGTCCTGAACATCACCGACGCCGCGATGTACAATGGGCCCTCGGGTCCCGCGTATCCCGCCTTCGTGCCGCCTCGCCCCGGCGTGTTCAGCCTGCCCCCCGTCCAGATGTTCCCCGCCCTGTTCGACGCGGATGATGCCCTTTCCGCACTCGATTTGGGCGACCTCTCGGCCCAGTCGCTCACCTTGATGGGCATGAGCACCCTGCTCAGTAACCAGGTCAACACGGCCATGGCTCCAGCAACCGCCTTGGCACCAGGATGCATAACGGGAGTGCCCCCGGACAATGACATGGACGACAAAGACGTCGTCATCACCTTTCGCTTCGACTCGCCAGGCGTGACCCTCGTAGATGTGTTCGCCGACAACACCCACTGGCCGGGCGCCAACGTAGCCTTGTTCGGCGATGCCATGCTCGACCCAGCCGCGACGCTTGGGTGCGACGGAATGGCGACGGGGAACTGGGGCGCGATCCAGTGGATGCCGACCGCGCGCCAGCCGTACTACATCGTGGCAGACGGGCAGGTTCCAGCCGGCGAGGATGTCGAGCCCGAGGGCGCGTTTAGCCTTTCGATCGTCCACAATGGCGACCCTCCCGATCCGGTGGCTTGGCTCACGGCCACCGCTCCGGTCGATTGGCCTATGGTGGAGATGGCTCTGCTCGCCAACGACATTCGGGTGGCCAGCGTCTTGTCACCGAAAGACGCCGTGACCATGCCCAGCGACGCGGACGCCGACGCGCGTGCAGTTGCCTCCGCGACAGACGCAGTGACCAAGGTTGGCGGAGAGTGGGTCCGTGAGATCACGGCACCCGACGGTGAAGGATTGGGCGCGCAGGTGACGAACACGCTTAGCCTCATTCTCGACGAGAGCATCTATGACATCCAGATCGTCGCCGTCGAAGACGTCGCGACCCCCATGTTCGACGAGACCGATTTCATCATCACGCTCGAGGCCCAAGACTGCGCCGAGGGCGACCCTCTCGAGTGCGGCTCGCCATCGATAGACCGGTGTCCGGCGTGCGAGCCAGGGGCGGAGATCGCGTTCGAGCTCGGTCTGTTGAATGATAGCGTTCCGCCGACCTCCACATCGCAAGTCTTCGACTTCGAGGTCATCATTTGGGTCGACGACACCATCGAATTGGAGCGTATTCCGATCCGCGTGATGGTGCCCGATGCCGCTGCCCACACGTTCGACAATACGCCCGGGACCAACTTCTACCGAAACAGCTACGACAGCACGGACCGTTGCCGTACGCCGCCCGAGCGTCCCGATTGGGGCGACCTCACCTGGACGGGTAATACCCCGGGCGATTCTTTGATCGAGTTCCAGATCCGTTCCACCAGCACTGCAGCCGAGCTCGACACCGCGGTTCCCGTTGTGATCGTCATCCCGACCGACACGATGGACACGACCCTCGACGTCGGCCAAGAGCTGATCAACAACGGGATCCCCAATGGGCTTCCCTTCCTTCGCGTGACCGCGATGCTTACTCCGACGTCGGACCTCGCATTCTCTCCGGAGCTCTTCGGCTGGGAGCTCGAGTTCGTCTGCTTTGCTGCGGAATGATCTGACCCCTGCTAGCATCCGAGCGAGTGGCGGACCCGACCCAAAAGTCGAGCCTTGCTGCGTGGGTTTGGGTGCTGGTCGCCTGCGTGGCGGTGTTCGAGCTCGTGGCCCATTCGGTCATCCGCGCCCGGGTTCCAAGCGATCGCTCGTGGAGGGATGCAACAACGTTCGTTCGAGAGCGGTTCGAGCCTACCGACCGCGTCGTCGCTGCACCGCACTGGGTCGATCCGATCGTCCGCAGTTACCTGGGCGACCTCTTTTCCTTGAGCTCCGCATCCGTCGGTGACTTGGCTGGGGTTGATCGTGTGTGGGAGGTCGCGATCCGCGGTGTCACGAGTCGAAGTGAGCCTCCCGCGCTCGAGGAACCTTTTGGCCGGGTGCGAGTTCGCATGTGGTCGGTGGTCACGGACGAAGTGCTCTTCGATTTCGTCGAGGAGATCGATCGCGCCGAAGTCGATCTCCTGACAGAGGGGAGTGCACAGCGCTGCCCGTGGATGCACGCGAAAGTCCAGGGTGGCGGCCTCGGCCACGGCCCGCTACCCCCTCCTGACCGTTTCGTCTGCGACCCTGCCCGGCCTTGGCTTTGGGTCGGCGGCACCGTGATGGCCGATCTCGATCTCGAGCCGCGTCGCTGCGTGTGGCAACATCCCGCCGGACCCGAGCCTGTGAGAGCCGCGTTTCGCGATGTTCCCCTTGGCGACAAGCTCGTCGTGCAAGGAGGCCTCGACTACAACAACGAACGCACCGCCGGAAACATCGCGGTGCGGCTTCGGGTCTTCATCGACGATCGCTTGGCGGGAGAGATGCGCCATCAAGCCCGAGACGGCTGGTCACGGCTCGAGATCGACACCTCACGATTGAATGGTACCGCGCATCAGGTACGCATCGAGACCACTGCGGCCAAACCCCACGCACGCACCTTCTGTTGGTCCGCGTCGACCCGAGGTACGCGAGGTGAGCGATGACGGTTCGCAAGCTCACTTGGTCCGAGCAGTTGGTAGGAGCCGCATTGTGCGTCGGATACGTGATGGCGCTAGTTTGGACGGCCCCCGACCTAGCGATGTCGCGCGACGAAAGCTTTTATGCGCATGCCGCCAAAGACTACGGTGGCTGGGTTGCGGAGCTAACGACGAGCCCCAGCTCCGCGCTCGGCCGCGAGCACATCGATCGAGCGTGGGACTACAACTGGGAGCACCCGCCGTGGATGAAGCTCACTTTCGCGTGGAGCTGGCTCCTTCACCAGAAGCTCGGGCTCTTTTCGTCGGAATCGCTCGCGTTTCGATTCCCAGGAATGCTCACCGCAGGGCTCCTCTTGTGGCTCATCTATTCCTGGGGCGCCGTCACCATGGGACGAAGAGGCGCGCTTTTTGCGGCCCTTGCTTTTGCCATGCTGCCCCGGGTTTTTTATCATAGTCATCTCGCAGCGTTTGACGTCCCGATCGCGTTCTTCATCACGTTCACGGCATACGCGTATTGGCGCACGCTTTCCGACGGCAGATGGGCGTTGTTGACCGGGTTCGCTTTCGGCCTTGCTCTCGCGACCAAGCACAACAGTTGGATCCTTCCGGGCATTTTTCTGATTCACTACCTCTGGGTGCGGCGGCAATACGCCCTGGCCGACCGTCTCGATCGTCCGACGATTTCGTGGTTGCCATCGATGCTCGTCATCGGGCCGGTCATGCTGGTCGCGACCTGGCCGTGGGTCTGGCACCACACGTGGAGCCGACTCCTGGCATACGCGCAGTTTCACCTCCGTCACGTGCACTACACGTACGAGTATCTCGGGGTGAGCTACTTCGAACCGCCGTTCCCTATTTCGGTGCCGTTCGTGATGACACTGTTCACCGTGCCGCTCACCATCCTGGTGATGGCACTCATCGGTCTCGTCCATCGCCGCGCAGCATTGGTCCCACCCTGGAAAACACGACGCGGCGATGCAACCGACACCAACGCGGACGTGCTCTGGCTGGGCTGCCTCGCCGCGCCGCTGCTCGCGATCGCGCTTCCTTGGTCGCCAATCTTCGGAGGAACCAAACACTGGATCACCGCCTATCCGTTCCTCGCCTTGTTCGCCGGTTGGGGCTTCGTTGCCGTCATCGACCTCGCCACCGGTGCGCTCTTGGCCGAGCGGCGCGGAGCTGCTTGGGCGCTCACAGCCTTGTGCTTGGCACCGGGGCTCGTGGAAACCGTGCACAGCCATCCATTCGGCTTGTCACATTACACGCCCCTCGCAGGCGGCGTCCCGGGCGCCGCAGACCTAGGGATGAACCGTCAGTTTTGGGGTTTCACGACGGGGAGCCTCGCAGACTGGCTCACGAAAACCCTTCCCGATGGGGGCACGGTGTGGACGTGCGACACGACCTGGGGGGCCTGGCGGATGATGCAAGCCGATCGGCGCCTTCCAAGCAACATCCGTCCTGTGCGTTCGATGGTGGATGCCGACCTCGTGCTCGTGCACCACGAGCCCCATTTCAACGAAGTCGATTTTCAAGCATGGATGGCGTTCGACGACGTAAAGCCTGTGCACGTGCTCACCTACGACGGCGTGCCCATCATGTCGGTGTACCAAAACAGTCGCTAGGGGTGACTGTCTAGAGCGAGCCTTGTCCGGCTTTGCTGGCCGCCCCACGGGCGCGGGCCATCAGCGCGAACAGGCTTTCGACGATGCCGATCACCACGTAAGCCGACAGCAGCCAGACCAGAGCCATCGATGGGTGGTAACGCAATGCGATCCATACGGTTACGGCGAGCGCCATCGAAATGAAGAGCACCGTTCGCCACGAGAGCCGCAAGTCCTTGAAGGAACGAAACGGCATCGAGCTCAGCATGAACACCGACAGAGTCACCACCAACACCGAAATGATGATCGGCGAGAATGGGAGCTTCCCGGTCAGGGTGTTGGCGACGACGATCGAGATCAGAATGGCGGCCGCCGCGGGAATGGGTAAGCCCTGGGTGTACTTCCCCGGTGTGTGTGGCTGTCCGTCGTCCCCGGTCGAGGTCACGTTGAAGCGAGCGAGTCGAATCGCACCGCTCCCGACGAACACGAAGCCCACGAGCATACCGGCGGTTCCCATCTCCCGAAGCGACCAGTGGTAAACCAGGATCGCCGGCGCAACGCCGAAAGAGATCACGTCGGCAAGCGAATCCAGCTGCACGCCGATTGCGGTCTGTGTGCGTGTCAGCCGTGCGACCCGGCCATCGATCGTGTCGAAGAACAGCGCGAAAATGATCAGAAGAGCCGCTCGGTAGAGGTCATCATCGGTCGGTTGATCCGAGCAGATCAGGATCGCGTAATACCCGCAGAGCACGCTTCCGAGCGTGAACAGGTTGGGGAGGATGAAGAGGCTCTTCTTGAGGTCGACTTTCACGGGAGCTTCAATCTTTTCCGCTAATTCCGAACCCCTAGGCTACGAGATGCAGATTTTTCTGTCCACTGCGACGGTCGCGTCATCGTTGCGCCGCTCTTGCTGCATGGAACGCGCCGAGCGCTAGATTCCGCAGCCGAAGCTCGCCCTCCTGCGAGTACAGTGCTTCCAACAGCTTGGCCGCCCTTTCGGGTCGCTGCTCGAGCAGATCGAAGAGCGCCAAAGCCTCTTGCGCGTTTGCGCCTCCCGCATCCCGATATGCAACCAAAGCGTCTCTACGCTCCTTCAATGGCACTCCCCATCCCTGGAGCGCAAGCCAGCCCCAGTACGCCTGGAGCTCAATCTCGGAGAAACCATCGGTTGCCCGCACGCGGTGGATCAGGTTCCATCGCGCTTTGTACAACGCCCGCACCGTCATTTCGGGCGCAATCAAGACCTCCTGATAGATCGCGCCGTATCTTTCGAGAATCTCGCGAAACCCGCCGACTGCGCCGATGTCGTCTTCGGCGTCGAGCGTACCCCTGCCGTCGCCAAAGAGACGCATGAAATCACGGACTGCACGTGCGCGCATCGCGCCGAAGGCTTTGGGGCCTTGCTTGTCCGCGAGTGCCTTGACCGCGCGATAGATGTTTGCCTGCCGGGTGTCGTAATCGACCTTCGCGTAGGGTGGGTTGACCTCCGCAAACCCGTGGCCGATGAAGAGCGCGCGCAGACGGTCGACCTCCTCGCCGTCCGAGAGAGCCTCAGCGAGGGCCTCGTTTCGCCGAACCTCCTCGGCCACGGCCCTTCGGCTCAGGACCAAGCTCGGCATCTCCCACGGATCGACCGGTTGGGGGATGGCCAACATGGCGCCGGTCAGGCTTGCAGCGACCGCCCACAACACCAACTTCATCCCCGACTCCGTCACGGCAGAATCCTAGCACGGCTCCCGAACGCCGAGCTGACGCACTTCAAACGCCTGCTAGGCTTCTCGAGCGCCGATGAAGGTTCGTGTCCATTACTATGCTGCCGCGCGCGAGCTCGCAGGGTGTGAGGCCGCGACCTTCGAATTCCCAGCTTCCGCGGTCGCGCAGGGGGACTTTCGTCGGGCCGTGGCCGAGCGCCATCCGTCGATCGCGGCTTTCCTCGAGCGTATGCGCCTGGCTGTCAATGGGGATTTCGTCGACGATTACCAGGAAATCCGTGATGGGGACCGTGTCGACCTGCTGCCCCCCGTCGCCGGTGGCGCTCCCGTCGCCCTCTGCCGGATCAGTGATACCGAGGTCTCTCTCGACGAGGTACGACGCGCGGTTGCACACGGCGGGGCGGGTGGGATCTGCGTCTTCACCGGCGTGGTGCGCGACAACGCCGAGGGCAAAGATGTGGCTCGCCTGGACTACGAGGCGCACGAAAGCCTCGCGCTCAAGGAAATGCAACGGGTCCTCGAAGACGTCGAGGCCGAGCACGCTGGGGTGCGCCTCGCCGCGGTCCACCGAGTCGGGAGGCTTGCCATCGGAGACATCGCGGTTTGCGTGGCCGCGAGCGCCGCGCATCGCGAGGAGGCCTTCACAGCCTGCCGCAAAGCAATCGACCGCATCAAAGAGACCGTGCCCCTTTGGAAGAAAGAGTGGGGGCCTTCCGGCGAAGCCCACTGGGTGAACCTCGAGGATTAAGCGCGGACGAGCCTCTCGACTGTCGAGAGAAGCTCGTCGTCGAGCACGCCCACGCAGGTCAGGTAGGCGTGTTGGGGGTCGAGGTACTTCTTGGCAGCCCGTTGAATGTCGTCGGTTCTGACTGCCGCGACTTGGTGCGCGATGGTCGCGACCTGCTCCGGCAGACCGAAAAGGACACTGGTGCCTACGAAATCGACCGCGTCCTCCGGGTCGTCGCGAACCCTTTGGAGGTTCCATAGGTACCTTCGTTTTGCCTTCTCGACTTCTTCTTCGGTGGGACCCCACTCCTGGAGCTCACGGATCAAGTCGAGCGTGGTCTCGACGAGCAACGGCGCCTTCTTGTGTTCGACTGACGCCCCAAAATCGAACACGCCGCAGTCTTCGAAAGTGTCGTTTCCGGCGAAGGCGTCGTACGCCAGGCCCCGCTCCTCGCAAATGACCCGATGGACCCGCGTGCTCAGACCATCGTCCAAGACCCGGCCGAGGAGCAAGAACACAGGTGCCAACGGGCTCTTCAATCCTGGCGTGTGAAACGAGAGCTGCACGTCGGTCTGGCTGCCGGGCTCACGGACATAGCTAAAGCGCTTCTGATCTTCGGTTGGGACGCTCGGGGTAGGCTCGATCGGTCGCCCTTGCCCCATTCCCTCGAAGCACTTCCGAATCGAGTCCGCCAAAGGCTCCACATCAAACGCGCCCGCGACGCAAACGACGGAGTTCGGCCCCGTGTAATGATGTCGGTGGTGGCGCTGCAGATCCTCTGTTGCGAAGCGCTCGAGGTTCTCCAAGGGACCTGCGATCGAGAACCCGAGGGGGTGGTCTCGATAGAGCAACCGACGCGACACATTATCGATGTCGATTTGCTCGCCGCTTTCGTTCAAGTCCTCGAGGATCTCTTCTCGGATGATCTGCTTCTCAGTTCCCATCTGGGTCAACAAGGGTTGTCGAAGCACCTCCGCGAGAAGCTCCGTCCCTCGAGCGATCGTCTCGCTCGGCAACGTCAGGTCATAGCTCGTGAAGTCGACGTGCGTCGTGGCCTCGAGCGTGCCCCCAAGCCCTTCGATCGCGAGGCTGAGGTCGTGGGCCGCGGGGTGTCGCTCCGTCCCGCGGTAGAGCATGTGTTCGAGGAAGTGGCTGAGTCCGTTCGTTTCGAGAGTTTCGTACCGCGATCCCACTCGGATGAAGCATGAAATCGTCGCGGACTGCAGATGTGGCAGAGGGATTAGCCGGACCCGCAGGCCGCTCGGAAGCGTCATCGACGCACACGGCAGCTCCGGAAGGCTTGCTCCGTTAACTGTTGCCATCCTGCGTTGGGAGCGGGTTGATTCGCAAAGCTTGGTCGACGGTCGCCTGGTCTCGAAGCTTCCGTATGTAGAGGTCCAACGTCTCTCTTTTCTTGAGCGTACGAAGGACTTCTCGCGTCGAGTCGCGAAGGTCGTCGGTGAAAGCGGCTTCGTCGGGACGCTTCCGATCGATGATCCGGAAGACAACCCACTCGCGCCCGATCTGTACTGGCTCCGAAGGAAACGCTTGCCCCTCGGGCACCGCAAACACGGCGTCGAGCATCGCGCTCGTCGGCAGACCGACCAACGGTGCATCGCTGCGTCCAAACTCACCCGTCTCCAGTAGGGTAGGCGCCAGGGTGGACTCGGGAGTCTTCTTGCCATCGGCGGCGAGCTTGCTTCGTACGGCCTGGTCATCAGAGCTCTTCCAGAGGGAGAGCGTGGCTGCCGCCGCCGTCTTCGTACGCGATTGGATCAGATCCCGGCGGTATAGGTCTTCAGCAAGCTCGCGCTTAGCCTCTTCTTTGGGGACGTCTCCTTCTCGGATGCTCAGCACCTTGATGATGTGATAACCGAACTCCGTCTCGACGACGTCCGAGATCCCGCCCACTTTCATCGCGAAAACCGCTTCGTCGTAGGCCTCGGGCATGGTGCCTTTGGGCTGGTACCCAAGGTCGCCTCCCTTGGGGCCGGTGATTTGATCCTCGCTGTTCTGGCGGGCAAGAGTCGAGAAATCTTCGCCTGCCATCGCGCGCTTGTGCAATGCATCGGCCTTCACCTTGGCCTCTGCTTTCTCCTCTTCCGAGACGTATGACCCCGTCTTGACCAAGATGTGTTGAGATCGGACTTGCTTGTCCAAGTTCGTGTACCGGTACTTGTTGGCTTCGTACTCTTTTTCGAGGCGATCGTCGCTTTCGGCCACCCACTTCTCGAGAGTCGCCTCCGAGACGTCGGGCTGCTCCTTGCTGTAATAAGCTGGCGAGAAGCGCACGTATTGGAGCTCGGCCTTGTCGTTCTCGCGGACGTAGTCGTCCCACGCTTCGGCATCGCTCACGTTGACTGTCGAGGCCACCAACTCGCGCATCTGGGCGGCGAGGTATTCGTCGACCTGTCCCTCCGCAAACTCGCCCACGCTTCGACGAAGGCCGTTTTCTATGTAGCGTTTCGCGAGCTCTGCGTTGAACTTCCCGTCTTTGTCCGCGAAAGACACGGGAATCTCTCCCTGCGGCACTTCGGGAGGTGCATCAACACCGAGAGTCAGCAGAATGACACCGTCGTTGACGAAGCGCTCCATCACCTCATCCGCCCCGACCTTGAACCCTACCTTGCGCGCCTCCCTGGCGAGCAACGTGCGGTCGATCAATCCGTTGAGAACCAACTGCGGCAATCCCATCGCTTTTTGAGTTTCCGCAGGCAGTCGTCCGAAGTTGCCTACCGCGTATGCCGCCTCGAAGTCGCCTCGGCTGAGGGTCCTGTCGTAGACACGAGCGAGATAGGTGGACCCCCCAGCTGTGCAACCCTCTGCCTGTCCGCCCCCGAATTGAAGAGCGAACACCGCGGAGAGCAGCACCACGAGGAGCACGAGAAAGAAGCCTTTGAGCTTATCCGCCATCACCAATTGCCGTTTAAAGAGGCGGAACCATAGAGGAGAGGTGGAGGAACGGCAAACTGGTGTTTCCAGCAGGCCCGGGCGCTGGGGAGTTTGCTAGATTGGGCGGGGAATCTACACTCCGCGGCGTGTCCGAGAAACAGCCCCTACGTGGGGCAAGTGAGGGGATGTGGTCCAGGGTTCGAGCCTACCGCCACTGAAGACCAACAAGGGTAAGTACGGGATCCTGCTGCTGATTCTTCTTCTGACGATCGGCGGGTTTTGGCTGTGCACCCAGAGGACGAAGGCGCCCGAGTCCAAAGCCGAGCTCCCAGCACCCGTTCCGCCCACTCGCGAGCAGTTCACCCCTGAGATCGACATTCCGGAAGAAGACGCGGGGGAGCCCAACCAAGGCGAAGTCGACGTAGCCGAACGCAAGCGCCCTCGAGAGCCCGTCGAGTGCAGCGGCTCCCTCGAGGCTGCCCAGATCCGCGGAGTCATCAATGGTCCGCCCCGGAAGCAGGTTCAGACGTGCTACGAGCGCCGTCTCAAGGACAACAACCTGCTTCAGGGCCAGATGATGGTGCTGTTGACGATTGCACCGTCCGGTTCTGTGAGAAACGTTTCGGTGTCGGGGTCTCTACGCGACGCCCAGGTCTACTCGTGCGTGAGGCGAGTCGCGCGGACCTGGAAGTTTCCGAGGCCCGAAGGAGGATGTGTTCGCACCGCAGTCCCCTTCACCATGACGCCGAAGCTGTAGGCGACAGCGTGGTTGGTCCCGGCCGGGTCTACGGCCCGTCAGTCGGTCTCGCCCACCACCCTTGCGCTATCGCCTAGTCTCCGACGAATCGAAGCAGATCTGCGACGTCCGATGGGCTTCCCATGAACACCGGGGTGCGTTGGTGAAGCTCCTTCGGCTTGATGTCGAGAATGCGGTTCTTTCCATCTGATGCGGCTCCGCCTGCGGCTTCCACCAAGAACGCCATCGGATTGGCCTCGTAGAGGAGGCGAAGTTTCCCTTTGCGGTTCTTGACGTCTTGTGGGTAGGCGAAGATCCCACCGCGCAATAAGGTCCGGTGCAGATCGGCGACCATCGCCCCGATGTACCGCAACCGGTAGGCTTTCTTGTTCTCGTTTGGCGTCTTGATCCAGTCGACCCACCTCTGGATGTGTTCGTCCCAGTTGTGGTAGTTGCCCTCGTTGATCGAATAGATCGCACCGCGGTCGGGAATGCGAATATCCGGGTGCGACAAGAAGAACTCGCCCACGCCTGGATCATAAGTGAAGCCGTCGGCGCCCACGCCAGTCGAGTAGACCAGCATGTTCGAGGAGCCATAGACGACGTAGCCCGCAGCGATGATGTCACGCCCGGGCTGCAGCAGATCCTCGAGTGTGCCTGGCGTCCCATCAGGGCTGATGCGTCGGTGAATCGAAAAGATCGTCCCGATCGAGGCATTGATGTCGATGTTCCCAGAGCCGTCGAGCGGGTCGAACTGCAGAACGTACTTCCCCTGTGGGTACTGGATCGGGACCGGGATCGGCTGCTCGATCTCCTCGCTTCCCATGACGCAAACATGCCCCCCTGCCTCGACAGTGCTCACAATCGTATTGTTGGCGAACATGTCGAGCTTCTGGACCGCCTCGCCCTGGACGTTGGTCTTGCCCGTCAAGCCCAGGATGCCGGAGAGTCCGGCCTTGCTGACCCGGCTGGCGATGATCTTCGAGGCGAGCGTGATCTGCTGGAAGAGTCCGGTGAAATCGCCTGTAGCCTCGGGCATCCGACGTTGGCGGTCGAGCAGATGTCGCTCTAAGGTGGTCCCGATGGGGCTGACTTCCGCGGGGCCGATCGAACCTACCGTCATGGCTGCGGGGCATACCAGAGGGCCCCACGCGGCGCTAGGCTGGCCGGGAGAAACTATGTCCCTGATTAGGGATACCAATCTACGGTTGTATTCATGTAAACTTACCGTGTTGGGACATCTGTGACGAACTTCCGTAACTGGTTGAAGAGCGCCCACGCACGACGCTCGGGAATCCCCCGTTTGAGAGGCGTGAAGGGCCTACCCGACGTGCTGACGCGCGGCGAGCTGAGCGTGGTCTACCAGCCGATCGTCTCTCTCAGCACGATGGAGCCTTTCGCCTACGAAGCACTCGTTCGGAGCAATTCGCCGCACTGGATCAATCCACCCAAGCTCTTCGATGAAGCGATCAACAGCCGTTGCGTCGGTGCCCTTGGGCGCGCGATTCGCGAGATCGCCACGGCGAACTGCGGTAACGCACCACTCTTCCTCAACGTGCATCCGAACGAGTTTGACGAGTCATGGCTGGTCCAGCCTGACGACCCGATCTTCACGCACGATCAGCCGATCTATCTCGAGGTCACCGAATCGGTTCCGCTGACACACTTTGCGTACTGCCACAGCGTGCTTCGCGAGATTCGAGGCAAGGGCGTCTCGCTCGCGGTGGACGACCTCGGTGCCGGCTATTCCAACCTCAAGTACATCGTCGACCTCAGGCCCGAGATCGTAAAGCTCGATCGAACGTTGATCGCGGACCTCGCGGATGACCGTCGTGCTCAGGTCCTCGTACGGCACATCGTTCGGCTTTGTCACGAGCTCGGTGCGCGCGTCGTTGCCGAGGGCATCGAGCAAGAGACGGAGATGAAAGTAGTTGTCGACTGTGGTGCGAACTATGGCCAGGGCTACTATTTTGCGCGACCTGCCTATCCCGCGCCCGGTGTAAGCGCAACGCCGCGTGCCGTGATGAGCAAGGGGGCGTAATCTAGAACGGCACGGATTGGTAGCTGACGTCGCCGGCTTCGTGGCCTTCGACTTCGTGAATCGCCGTCACTCGGCTGCCATCAGACCCACGTGCGACGGCGACGACCGCGTGGACGGTGCTTCCGACAAGCTCGGCGATACAAGATCGATTCGCACCACCACAGCTTGCCGCCAATACCAAACCCTCGATCGCGTCTTTGGTGCTCGAGCAGTGGACGCCGAGGAGGTGTCCGGGGTCGCGTCCGCTCACGGCCGCGAGTGCAGCTACCGAGTCGGCCCCGGTGAGGTCGTTCATAATCACGTGGTCGGCGCGTAGGCGCGCGCCTTGGTTGATCGCATCCACCATCGACATGCCGGCCTCCGCTGCGGTCAGCGCGATCACTTTTTCGCGATCGACATCGAGGTCGGGAATCGCTTCGATCACCACGGTGTTCTCTTCTTCGGGAAGTTGTTGCGCTATGGCGGACAGCAAGGTGGTGACCCCGGAGCCTTGAGGGCCGACTACGACGATATTGCGGCACTCCGCGACGGCCTTTGTCAGGTATGCTGCCGCGTCTGCGCTCATCCAACCTTCTTCGGCGAGCTTGTCTAGCGACACGGCGCGGCCAACTCGGATCTCGATCACCGGACCATGGGCCACCAAGGGCGCCTGCAGGATCGTCACTCGCGGGCCAAACGACAAGCGACCGTGAAACACCGGCTGGTTTTCCAGCGCGCGACCCGTTTGAGCAGCGAGCCGGTGGGCTACGACTTGGAGTGCACGAGATGAGGAGAAGGACAGCGCGGTCGATCGCATGCCTGCCCCCGTATCGATGAGCACGCGTTTCGGTCCGTTCACGACGACCATTTGAACCGCATCGTTCGATAGCACGTCATCAAGGGCACCGAGGCCTACCGCTTCATGCAGCGCGATGTGCGCGACCTGCCGCATGTCGACCTCCGCGTTGACCGATCCGTCGGTCTGCATCGTGAGGAATGTTTCTGCGATTGCCGCACGTGCCGCGGACCAACGCTCTTGGTCCTTCATCGATGCTGGGTCCAGAGCCTCGACGTCGATTCGATCTGCCAGCCGGGACATCAGCGCGGCAGCGGGTTCGTCCGTCGGTTCATGCTTCTTCGAAAGAACCGCCTCGTCCGTTTGTCTGCGTTCGATACGCGGGGGCAGGCTAGTTTTCAAAATTTCGCTTGCCTGGCCGCTCCTAGCTCTCGAAGCTCTGGAGGATCTGAACGGTGAAGAGGTTCTGACCGGTATTGAAGACTTGATTGGGATCGACGCGTTGGGTGGCATCGACGATTTGCTTGGCAGAGGGGGTGGTTCCGACAAACTGCCTTCGGCTGAGCTCTCGGGTTGATCGTTCTCGCCCGACTCGAGCGTGATGATGAAGTTGGCGATGTAGATCTTGTCGCCCGATTTCAACGGATGGGGTGACGTGATCTTGCGACCGTTGACCCACGTTCCGTTCGTGCTGTTGAGGTCGACGACGACCGCTCTTTCGCCCATTAAAGACAAGCGTGCATGCTGCTTGGACACATTGCGTTTGGCCAAGACGATGTCGTTTCCTTGAACGCGCCCAACGGTTACTTCCGGCTTCGAAAAATCGAGCCGCCGCCGTACACCCCCCTCATCGGTGATCACCACCGCGTACATTGCTCGTTCATTCAAAGGCCGCCGAACGCCCCCGTCAAGTGACTGGGGATGACTCGGCCCGCCGGATGACCGCCGCCCAAACATTCGCCCAGAGGGAGTAAGCCGCCAAAAGGTGGAAATTACTGCGTTTAAATTAGGTCAAAGTCGCATCTATCCTGGTTAGGGGTTAAAAAAAGCCCTTCGACTGGCCGGAATCGGTACCACCGAACGGGTCAACTGGGGTAGCTTACGCCGCATGCCGGGAGGGTTTTTGATCGTCGAGGACGAGCCTACGCTTGCTCGTACTCTCGCCCGTACCTTTGGCCGTCACGGTCCGGTCGAAGTCGTTCACGACATGGCGGCTGCCCGCGACAAATTACGAACCCAGGGCGAATGGACGGGTGTGGTGCTCGATTTGATCCTGCCCGACGGTTACGGCCTGGACCTTCTGGCCGAGATTCGCCAGGTTCACGGGGCCCTCCCGGTTCTGGTGCTCACCGGCGAGCTGAATCGTGATGTAGTCAACAAAGTTCAGACGATGCGCGGCGAATATGTCTGTAAACCTGCCTCGGCCGACAACTTGAATCCGTTCATTCAGCGCGCGTTGGCACAAGAGCGAGTCGACGATGCGGCGATAGGTCAGCGGATCGAGCACCTATCCCGGCAGCTCAAGCTCACTCGGCGAGAGACCGAGCTCTTGACGCTCTCCGTCGATGGGCTTTCCCGAAAAGAGCTGGCAGAGGCGCTAGGCGTCGCCGAGAACACGGTCAAGGCTCAAATTCGCTCACTCTTGAAGAAGAGCGGTGCCCGTAGTCTCGCGACACTTGCGCAGAAAGTGATCAAGGGCGCCGTCCACGACAGCATCCCCCCGGGGAGCCCGAACCCAGACGTCACGGGTTGAGCACTTCTTCTGCGATTTCAGTTTCGGTGGTCGCACTCTACGTGCTGGTGCTTGCCGCGTGCACCGAGGAAAACAGGGCCCCGCAGGTGCGAACGGAGCTTACTGCGTCATCCCCATCCCCGGCCGATCCGTACTCGCATTCGCCGTCTCGTTTTGGGGTCGTGCATCTACACGCCGGATTCAATCCCGACCCTCGCGTCGTTGAAGGTACCGCCCATGGTGAAATACCAGCACGCTCGATTCATCGAAGGTGCAGAGGGTGGATCGCCGAGGTACCCGACTACGTTCTCGCCGCCGACACCGCTTTCCTTCGGCTTCACGTGCTCGGGCGTTCCCGCGAGGATGTGTCTCTGGTCGTCCGCAAACCCGATGGAAGCGTGGTCTGCAACGACGACCGGAACGGTATGCGGGATCCGATGGTTCGATCCGACTTCCCCATCGGCTCTGCCCAGATTTGGGTCGGCGTTCCCAGCCAGGGCGCTACCGCCCTCTACCGCGTCGGATTCTCCGAGGTGGAATGGCGTTCGTCGGCGGTCCCATTGCCCGATTCTTACTAGTCGCGCCCCTTGCGGCGCCACAGGGCGAGTCGCTCTTTGCCCTCGCGTCCAGGGTGCGTGTGCTCGGCTTCGGTCACTTCCAGCAGCTCGAATTCGTCCTTGACGAGCCCTCGGACCAAGTCTGTGTTTACGGGCCACGGAGGGCCGGACGCATTGGGAGGAATCGGATCCGCGTACGGGAAGAGCAGGGTGGCGAGCAGGCCATTCGGCTTCACCAAGCGCGACATGATTCGAGCCCATGCCTCGCGTTGCCCTGGATCGAGCGCGCAGAAAAAGGTGTAGTCCCAAACGAAGTCGAAGGCACCGGTTGGGTCGTACGTGAAGAAATCGCCTACTTCATAGGTGGCCGGACCAGGGAGGTCTTTGTGGCTCTCGACGAACGCGGCCCGTGCATCAATCGAAACGTCCAAACCTATAACCACGCGTTCGCTGTCGGCTAGAGTTGCGAGATCGTAACCCGCGCCACAACCCGGTACGAACACTCGCCCCGAGGGGACCCGCCCTTCAGCCAGCAAGCGTCGGAGCGCAGGTGGGGACCGTCCCTCGTCCCAAGGAGTGACACGTTTTCTCCAAGCATCTTCCCAATCGACCGGTGGCAACGCTCACTCCCGTTCGATGAGGCCAACCCGTCGAGCGACTTCGCGGACGACCGGCAAGACGGCATCATAAGCAGCCGCATTACAGGCCAATATCCCGCGGTTATTTCGCATGTCGGTGCCACCGTACTGGTAAGCGTGGCCGCCGAGATCGCTGAAACGGCCGCCCGCAGCCTTCAGGACCGCTTCGGGGCCGCATGCATCCCACTGGCTCGATTTGTCCGACATGTGAACGTACAAGTCTGCCCGCTGCTCGGCGATGAGACCGATTTTGAGCCCGACCGAGCCGCTTCTCGTTTCTCGCGTGATGCCGAGCTTCCTCATCACCTCGTCGATCCTCTTGCTCCGATGCGAGCGCGAAACCACGAGCTCGAGCTTTCTCGGGTCGTCGACGTCGGTCACCACCATCTCCCGTCGTTCACCCCGTTCTTCGAGGTACGCCACGCCGCCCACGACGCCAGCGTAGAGCTTGTCGCGGTCGGGCTGATAGACGACTCCGAGCGTCGATACCCCGTCGATGGCCAAGCCCAGCATCACCGCGAATTCCCCGTTCTTCGCGATGAATTCTTTGGTGCCGTCGAGCGGATCGACAAACCAACATCGACCTCCCCGAAGCCCATCGCTCTTGTCTTCGGTCTCCTCGGCGACCACTCCGTCGGCGGGGAAAGCGTTGCGCAGCTGCTCCACGATGTACGTGTTGGCGCGCGTGTCTGCCTCGGTTACAGGATCGGATTTGGTCTTGTACGCGACGCTGAAGTCCGTCGCGTAGACGTCCAGCACGATACCGCCCGCGTGCCTCGCGATGCGCACCGCTTCTCGAAGCTCCCGATCGAGCATACCGGGCTCTACCACGGGATGATGGTTGGGCCCACCGGTCACGCGAGGCGACGCGAAAGCTCCGCGAGCAGTTGGGCGACGCTCCTGGCGCTCTGGATCACGATCATCGATGGGGTCGGTGGCTCAGGCTTCTCAGGTGACAGAACGAATGCGCCGATTCCATGCTTGTTTGCAAACTCGATGGCGGGAAGGTCGGTTAGGTCATCGCCCGCGAAGAAGACACTTCGCGCTCCGCTTCGCTCGAAGATCTGCCGGAGTGCCTCGCCTTTGTCGTGCGCGAGTGCTTCGGCTTCGCGAACGCAGCGCCCTTTTCGTACGTGAAGCCCCAATCTGGCGGCAAGCGCTTCGGCCTCGTCGAGAAGCCTGTTCGCTCGAGCGGGGTCGGTTTCCGCAATTCCGCGTACGTGCACCGCGACCGCTTGAGGCTTGTATTCCACGAACGCGTCACCGGCGTGGTCGCGTACCCATTCTTTGAAACGTGCGAGCGCGAGCACGTGCTCTTCGGCAAGCTTTCGCTCTCGAGGTTGTTCGCCGGGGCCGAGCACTACGGCCCCATGCTCCACTCCACGCCAAATCCCGTCGAGCTGTTCCATGCGCGACAGCGACTCTAGGTCGCGACCAGTGATCAGAGCTAGCTGCACCGAGGACGCCGAGGCGAGCGCCTCCAGAAGTTCGAGGATGTCCTTTGGGATCGTAGCCTTGTCGGGATCTCGAACGATCGGGGCGAGGGTGCCATCGACGTCTAGCGCCACTAAAAGTGGGGGGTTCAGGGCTACCAGGTCGTCGACGAGACTCAAACCGCCTCCAACGCCGCAATGTACTTGTCTGCCCAGCGATGGACATCGAGCCGCATGACCTCCGCCCGCAAGGATCTCATGCGCCTGTGCTTTTCGGCTCGCTTCATGTGGAGCGCGAGGTGCACGGCGTCGGTCATCGCTCCGACGTCGTAGGGATTCACCAGCACCGCGCCCTTGAGGTGTTTGGCAGCACCAGCGAACTCGCTCAGCACGAGCACACCTTCCTCGTCGATTCGGGCGGCCGGATACTCGTGCGCAACCAGGTTCATGCCATCGCGAAGTGGCGTGACCCAGGCGACATCCGCCGCGCGATAGTGTGCAAAAAGCACCCGCTGACTCAAGTTGCGATAGAGATAGTGGAGCGGAATGCGGCCTGTCTCGGAGTACCGTCCGTTGATGTCACCCACCATTCGGTCGATTTCCTGTTTCAGATCGGCGTATGCTTTCACGTCGGTCCGACTGGGGACCATGATTTGGATTAGCGCGTACCGCCTTCGCGCTGTGCGCTCCCGACGAAGCAAGCCCTCGAATGCGGCGAGACGCTCCGGGATCCCCTTGGTGTAGTCGAGACGATCCACGCTGAGGATCAACTGGCGGTTGCCCATCGTCTGACGAATCCGGCCAACCTCACGCTCGACGTCCGGGTCGATCGCAAGCGCGTGCAGGTCATCTACCGGCGCCCCGATGGGGGCAACGATGGTCTTCACCGTGCGACTCCCGTATTGAATCGCACTACGAGAAACCCGATGCTGGGTGAATCGCTCGACGCATTGCCGAAAATGCTCGGCGTACTCGGGAAGGTGAAAACCGAGGAGGTCCGCACCCAGCAATCCCTCGAGAATCTCCTCACGCCAGGGAAGAATGCCGAATGTATCGGGCGACGGCCAAGGGATGTGGCAGAACCAGCCGACCCGTGCCTTTGGGCGCTTGGCGCGAACGAAGCCCGGAACCAGCATCAAGTGGTAGTCTTGCACCCAGATCAGGTCGGACGGGCCGCTCGTCGAGAGCGTGATATCGGCGAACTCGCGGTTGGCGTTGACGTAATTCGACCATGGTGCGCTGCCCACGCGAATTGTCGGTGGGAAGCTGTGGAGCAACGGCCAGAGCACCGCGTTTGAAACGCCCTCGTAAAAGCCTCGCTCCTCGGAGCGCGTGAGCGCGATGTACGCGAGTTCGTACTCGAGCTGAGGCACCGTGATCGTGTCGAAGTCTTTGGCTTGCTTCGCGCTGACCCACACACCGCCGCGCTTTTGAAGCACCGGGTCGAGCGCGGCGACCAGCCCGCCCGCCGAGCGAACCCAACGCTCTTTGCCGCGCGTGGCTTCGTGTCGATAAGGGCCTCGATTCGATACCACCACCAGCTTTTGGCTCTTCTTTGCCATCCGATGGGAGCATAGCAGGATCGACCCTGCGCAGGATTTCTGGTACCCGTTTCTTCATGGGCGACGACCCCGCACAGTTTCTTCGAGGACGCACGCGTGAAACCCAGATTCGCCGCGACGCCAAGGGTCGTTGGTTCAATGGTGACGATCGCATCGATCATCCCAACTTGGCCCGTTCGTTCGATGGTTGGATCGACCGCGCAGAGGACGGACGCTTTTGCCTGAGCAACTCGATCAACTGGGCCTACATCGAAATTGAAGGCCCCGCTTACTTCGTCAAAGACGTCAGCACGACGGATGACCAAATCACCCTTCACCTCTCGGGCGGGCTCGAAGAAACACTCGATCCGGAGTCGCTTCGGCAGGGTCCCGAAGGCGCGCTGTGGTGCACGGTTCGCGAGGGGCGCTGCCCGGCCCGGTTCGACAATCACGCGGTCAGCAAGATGTCAGACGCCGTGAGAGAAGACGACGCGGGCGTATACGTGCAAATCGGGGCCCAGAAAGTACGTCCGTCCGAGGTCCACGATCCACTTTCGCTCGGGGCGGAAAAGCGCTAGGCCTCGACGATGACGCGACGTGAGCTCATCGCCACGGTCATCGTGGCTGCGATCGCCTTTCCCCTAGTATTCGTGTTCGCGGGTGCGGTCGCCGATGCACATGCAAGGGCCACCGAAGCGCCGTTCCGTGCGGTTCTCGGCAACGCTCGCTTCGAGGCGCTGATGGATGGTCAGGGTGGGGTTCCGCACTATCTCGGCGCATCGCTCCTCGCCCCCGACTTCACGTTGCCTGAGCAGTCGGGCGGTGAATGGGAGCTCTCAGACCAGCGCGGCAAGGTCGTCGTGATGAACTTCTGGACCGTGACCTGCCGTCCCTGCATCCAGGAGATGCCCACGATCGAGCTCCTCGCCGACATCACCAAGGACTGGGGCGATGTCGAGGTCGTCGCCGTGTCGACCGACCGCAACTGGGCGGAGGTGGAGGCAATCATCCCGAAGAATTCGGGGATCACCAGCCTGCTCGACGCTGAACGCAAGGTCGTTACAGATGCATTCGGTACCAAGCTCTTCCCCGAGACTTGGATCATCGACAAAAGCGGGCTCGTTCGTCTTCGGTTTGATGGTGCCTTCGATTGGGCGAGCCCCGTGGCGCTCGACTTGATCCGTGCATACCGCTGAGGCCTAGGTCTCGGCGAGGAGATAGCGAGACACCCAGAGGCCGAAGCCGACGAACAGCAGGTCGAATGCGGCGAGGATCCGCATCCAGCCAATTACCTCGGGCAACGACGCACCGGCAAAGAGCTCTCGGGTCGCCACAGCGGCGGCGAGAAGCGCGGGCGCGACCAGAGGAAATACCAGCACGCTCAGCATCAAATCCCGAGCGCGAGTTCGAATCCCCACCGCTGAGAACAACGTGGCCGTCGCGACGAATCCGACCGACCCGAGAAACACGAGACCGATCAGCGGTAGCAGTTTGTCACTCGGATCGATTTGAAAGAACACGAGGCAAAGCGGCACGAGGAGCAACTCGACGACGAATAACAAAATCAGCGCGCTGAGCGACTTGCCGATGTAGATCGATGCCCGCGGAATTGGCGCGAGCAGCATGCCGAAAATCGCGTCGTTCTCGCGCTCGAGGGACCAGCTTCGACCGATCAAGAGGATTCCGCAGAAGAGAATCGAGATCCAAAGCACGCCCGGAGCGATGTTTGGGGCGCTAACCGGGTCGGTGTAGAACGCGAGCGAGCCTAGGGTCACCACGAGCACGGCAAACAGCCCCGTTGACGTGAGGATCTCCTTGGTCCGAAGCTCGAGCTTGAGATCTTTGAGGGCGACCAACCATGCGGGACCTAGTGTCTTCACGAGCTCCGCTCCACGATTCGGCCTCGGTCCATGTGGAGCACGCGATCGGCAACCCTCTTCGCAAAGCCAACTTCGTGACTCACGACGATCACGATGGACCCGTCCTGTTTCTCCTGTTCGATGAGGCGGACCAGCGCATCGGTCGACCGCACATCGAGACCTGTCGACGGTTCGTCCATCAAGAGAAGCCGCGGCTCGTGCAGCAAAGCGCGTGCGATGGCTACCCGCTGCGCTTGCCCACGGGAATAGGTACGCAGGGGGCGGTTCCAATATTCGGAAAGCGAGAGCGCCTCCGCTAGATCGGTGGCGCGTTTGTCGGCGTAGGGGATGCCTTGAAGCTTTGCTGCCAAGACGAGGTTTTCATGGCCGCTGAGCCCCGGGTAGAGCTGAAGCTGATGGGCGACAAAGCCGATTCGCCCGCGCAGGTCGTCGGTTCGGTCGGTCCCGTACGCGCCGTATCGAATGTCTCCCTGCGTTGGGTGTGCGAGCAAAGCGAGGAGCCAAAGAAGTGTCGACTTTCCGGAACCATTCGCGCCCTGCACGACCGTCACCGTGCCCCCCGCGAAGCTCAGGTCCACGCCCGCTAGTGCCAACGTCGGGCCATAGGACTTGGCGAGACCCGCGACGGCGACTTCTTCGAAATCCAGCTGCACCGCCTCGCAGTCTAGAACAGGTCTCGGACAATACCGTCAAGTTTCAACCAGCGATCCTTCGGAACACGAAGCCAGTCACCGT